>Ga0065721_10003577_pt1 | contig 226005 bp, 182 predicted proteins | sample Mesricmetagenome_FD_59108 | JGI IMG/M metagenome (GOLD analysis project Ga0065721, IMG submission 59108) | Mesophilic microbial community from rice straw/compost enrichment Sample: eDNA_1 v2 (version 2) | ecosystem: Engineered > Solid waste > Grass > Composting > Bioreactor | place: USA... | reverse complement strand
GAAAACAAAACGAGGGAAAGACGTTGTGTGCTATTTCGCGCGACAGCGCGAAATAGCACACAACAAAAAGAGCTACGTTCCACTCTGCCGAAGGCCAAATAGAAAGTAATCAACCGAATTTGGTATGATACAAACAATTTTGGGGCAGCTTTCGGAACAGGCAGATAGCCCCGCGTTGTGGCGGGCAGGATGTTGGTAGCCGTAGGCGGACGCGCCAAAAGCCTCTTTGGGCTAGAGAGCGCGCCCGCCTGTGTTTTGAAGAACTTCTGCTGGATGTGATGTTAGCAACTCGCTGCGGCGATTCGCTTCGATTTAGCCGCCTGTACCGCGCACGAACACGTTCGGCCAAGGCTGGAAGCGAGTGAAGAATGGTTCTGGCTCGCCTTTGACGCCGTTAACGGTGACGGTGCGGTAGATCAGAATGTCGCGACCGCCACGAGCTGTGTCGCTTTGATAGATCGTGCCAGCCGGACGGGTCGGGTCGTCGAGATAGACCGCTTGGGTGGGGGCGGGAATCTCGTTGCTGATAACGGGCTGCGAGACTTCGACGCTGCGGTCTTTGGTGCCATAGAGCCGCACCGTCAGCACTTGGTTGACCTCATCTACCGTGGCCTGCATCAAGATCCAGTGGCCGGTGTTGTTGAGGAATTTCAGGTCGTTGACGCCGGTAAAGATGGCGGCATCGAGACCTGCGCCATCGCCGAGCTCGCCCAGACCGTAGCGATCGTACCAACTGATGTAGAACGAGTGGGCATGGCGTTCGGTAATGGGGAGACCGGCCCAGAAGGCCGCTCGGAAGACGGTGGTACTGTCTTGGCAGACGCCGCCGCCCCATTCGAGCTGGGTGCGATTGCCGATGATGGCGTAGCCTTCGACGAAACCGTTGGCTTCGGTGACTTCGCCGAGCTGGGTGTTAAAGGAAAATTCGCTGTCGGGCGGAATCAATACGCCGTCCATACGGGCGGCCCCCGCTTTGATGTTGGTGATGCGGTATTGGGCCGAGCCAGCAAAGCTGCTCTTGCCTTCGCCGATCAGTTCTACAATGCCCAGGCTGTCGAGCGTGTCGGCGCGCACTTGGGGCTTGAGTTCGTCGACGGGCAGAGCCAGCGTGCGGGTGATGCCGTGGCTCAGACGCAGGGTATCGCTGATGGCTTGCACCGCATCTTCTTTGCGCAGGCTCCAACCGGTTGTGCCCTCTTGAATGATGGTGAGCGCGCCGCCGTTGAAGCGGACACGCGGCTCGGCGCTGCCTGTATCGACCTGAATGGCGAGTTTATCGACCATTTTGCCGAGCCGTTCGGGCGAGATCGTGACTTGCAGCTCTTGGTCGACCGGGGTTAGGTCGATCAGCTCCGAGATGGTCTTTTGATCCCAGATCCAACTGCGTTCGCCTTGCAACAAGACCACTGGGCTGCTCAGCAGCTCGCTGGCGGTCTGTTGGGCTTTGATGAGCGCAGTGTCGTTGATGCTCGGCTCGAGTTCGCGGGTGCGAATAGCGACCTCGCTCGGTTGGAGGTATTGCAGCGCTTGCAAGATATCGTAGCTGGTTTCGTCGGCGAGCATCTGCAAACCCTTCTTCGAGGGTGTGCCGATCACTTTGCCTTCGGCAACGCTGAGCGCCGCATCGCTGGGCGGTTCTTCGATGGCCGCGCTGAGGCTTTGAAGGTAGCGTAGCATTGCGCCTCGGTCGGCGACGATGCGGGGCGCAACATCGAGACCGACGCGCCAGATCTGCCACTGGTCTTGTAAGCGTTTGAGCGGATTGCCGCTTCTACCAGCCGAGAGCACGTCGGCAACCGCGCTATCGAGATCGAATCGCACACCGAGCTGTTGGAAGGTTGGCTGCCAACGTTGATCTTCGAAGACGAGCTGGATCGGCTGATCAAGGAATTCACCGTAGCGTTCGGCTAACAGGGTGCGCAATTCGTCTTGATCGAGTCCTGCGACATCTTGCCCTTGCACACGAATGTTGGGCAATACGCGGTTCGCATAGGCGATGTCGATGCCGTATGGCAAGCCAAAGAGAACGATTGCCACGAAGCAGAGCAGCCAAAAGAGGCTGCGCAGAGGCGAGCGACGTTGTAGGCGTTGGGTGCGACGGGCCTCGACTCGGGCACGACTGTTGGGGCGCCCCGGACGCTCGGGACGATCTGGCTCTGGTTCTTCGTAATAGGTCTCTCTGTTTTGGCGAGCGCGACGAATATATGACTTAGACGAATAGTCTTCAATCGGCATTGTAGCCTCGCATGGAGAATTGAAGCGGAACCTGTAGGTATGTAGTGCAACATTATAGCATGGACAAGGCGGCTAACCCAGAGCAGTTTTTGAGCATTTTATTGCGCTCTTACGGCGTTGAGCGCTCGGGCGATGCAGCGAGCGAGAGCGTGGTGTGCTTTGGGAGCCGCTGTACGTTTGCTCTGCTTTGCTTGTGGTGATGATAGCGCAGCAATGGTCTGCGAAAATGGGAGCGGGTGTGCTACAATAGCGCTTGGTTCGGCGCGAAGACCAACCCTTCGCACCTAAATTGATCGTGATCGAGCAGAGAGCAATGGTGAGGTGAGTGTTGCCTCGCATTGCTCTTTGCGCGTCTATTCGAGAGGAATTGCAACGTGCAACAACCGTTTGAAGCTCATTTGAAGGGCTTGAATCCCGCTCAGTACAGCGCTGTGACAGCTCCGATCGGCCCGGTCTTGGTGCGTGCTGGTGCGGGCGCTGGCAAAACGCGAGTTTTGACCTTGCGGATCGGCTATTTAATCGAGAAGTGTGCTGCGCGCCCTCGCGATATCTTGGCTGTGACCTTCACCAACAAGGCGGCCAAAGAGTTGAAAGAGCGTTTGAGCTCGACTCTCGGCCAGAACGCCAAAGGTGTGACGGCTGGCACCTTCCACCGCATCTGCCTCGATATTTTGCGCAAGTACATTCAAGGGCGAATCGGCAACTATACCAGCGCTTTTTCGATTTATAGCAGCGACGATCAGCTCTTGATTGTGCAGCGTGTGATGGATCAGAGCAAGCTGACGCCTCCGACTATGGTCGAAGCGCCTCAGGTGTTGGGCGCTATTTCGCGCATGAAGAGTCGTTTGCAGACCCCTATGCGCGCTGCCCAAGCGGCGGGCAACGATCCTTTCCTCTCGTATGCGGCTCAGATCTATATGGGCTATCAGCGCAGCTTAGCCGAGGCCAATGCGCTCGACTTCGATGACATTATTATGCTGACGCACCGCTTGTTCGAGCGCCATGAAGATGTGTTGGAGGAGTGCCAAGAGCGCTGGAAGCATATTTTGGTGGATGAGTTCCAAGATACCGACCCGAGCCAGTCGAAGCTGATCGATCTGTTGAGCGGGCGCTTGGATGGCGGGCCGCGTTCGCTGTTTGTGGTGGGCGATGTGCAGCAGGCGATCTATAGTTTCCGCAACGCCGACCACCGTATTATGGCGGGCTTTGCAAGCACCTACCCCGAGGCGCAGATCATTGAGCTGCGTACCAATTATCGTTCGCGCGGCGAGATTTTGCAGGCCGCCTATGCGGTGATCAAACATAGCCGCGCTGTGACGCCCATGCCGCTCGATGCAGGGAGCACGATCCCGCGTTTGGTGCCGCCCGTGGTGTTTGCTACTTCCAAAGACGCTCGCAGCGAGGCCGAAGATATTGCAAAGCGCATCGCGGAACTGCGTAATGAAGGCCGCAATTTGAGCGATATCGCGGTGCTGTTCCGCACACGTATGATGAGCCGCGAGATCGAAACGGCCTGTCGCCGTCGCCGTCTGCCCTATGTGGTGCGCGGCACAACCAGCTTCTACGATCGGCGCGTGGTGCGCGATATGTTGGCTTATTTGCGCGCGCTGGCTAACCCTAACGATAGCATCAGCTTCAACCGTATGCTCAATACACCCGCTCGCGGTATCGGCGACGCGACCCAGAAGCATATCGCCGATGTGGCGCGCCAATTGAAGCTGCCCTTTATCGAGGTGATTATGCGCCCCGAGGCGTATGCGGGTTTAAGCAGCCGAGCTGCTGCGGCGGTGCGCAGTTTTGGCCTGCAGGTGGCGCGTTGGCGACGCTTCGTCGATGCGGGTCTGCCGCCCGCTAACCTCTTGGCCGATATTATCGAGCAGACGGGCTATCTGCGCATGCTCGATGAGCAGCTTTCGGACGAAGATCGCCGAGACGCTGAAGAGCATTTGAAAGAGTTGCAGATCGCAGCTGAAGAGCACAACAGCTTGAGCGACTTTTTGCAAGAGATCGCCCTAATGACGAGTGTTGATGACGAGGAAGAAGAGCGCGAGGCGGTCCAGCTCTTAACGATTCATGCTTCAAAGGGTTTGGAATGGCCCGTGGTCTTTATTATGGGTATGGAAGAGGGTGTGCTGCCGCACGAGCGCTCGATCGGTGATCCGATTGGTCTGGAAGAAGAGCGCCGCCTCTGTTATGTGGCGATTACACGCGCCGCCCACCAAGTTTATCTTTCGCGTGCCGAGAGTCGTTCACGCGGGAAGGTCGCCAAACCTTCGCGCTTCCTCGATGATATTGTGGCCCATGGTAAAACCTTGGCGCGCAGCTCATAAACGAGAGATTTGCCCGTTTAGATGAGCACTATTTCTTGTTTTATGAGTTTTTCAATTTATTGAAATTTGATTTCAATCATGATAGAGTGGTGTATCACTTCTGATCTTGAGCCACTAAAGAAGGCCTGTGATGCATCACTCGCTCGTCCTGCCGCTTCTCAGCGAAGATGAGCTGCAACAGATTTTTCAAGATGATCAGGCCGCGATACGGCGGTACCAGATACTTTCCGCCGTGATACATGGCCATGCTTCTGCCGAGGAAGCTGCCGCTCAAACTGGAAGCAGCCCTCGGACGGTTCGTTATCTCCTTCAACGTTACCGTCAAAACCCTAGCATCGACGTACTTCGCACCCAAACCCCCGGCCCACGCGGCTATCGACGTGGTAACCAGCAGGTCAATCAAGTTGTTGCAGAAGTTATCGCAGCGGCTCCACAGCTAAGCGCACGTGTGCTGTTAGATCAGGTCAATAAGCGTTTGGAACGCATGAATACCCAGTTGAGCCGTGCGACCTTCTATCGCATGTTGGCCTCGTTGCGCCAAGAACACGAAGCCTACGCCCAGCAAGATAAAGGTTTCCCCTTGCGGACGGCTTTGAACGCAGCTCTGCCGCTGTTGAGCGAGGAGCCGCCGATCGCGCTCGGCAATAGTCTGCTGGCGCGCCTGTTTACGCCACCTTTGCCGCAAGGCTCTGCACTGGAACGCGGTCAGATCTTGGCGCGTATCATTATGTCGCAGATCGCCTCGCTTCACCCAGGCCCCGATGTCGGCATCACCGATCCTCGCATGCGACTGTATGCGATTTTGGCTGGCGAGTTTATGAGCGGCGAAGATGTGCTCGATCTGCAAGCGCGTTTAGCGATCAGCCCGCGCACCTATTATCGTGCTAAACGCCAAGCGCTCGACCGTTTAGTTGATCTATTGCCAACTGCTTTAGAGGAGCTCACGCCGCCCAGCCTACAACCGATCGATCCCATTCCCGAAAGCGAGCCCTTCTTTGGGCGTGAAGATGAGATAAGCTACTATCAGTGGCGACTGCGGCGCGATAACTTAGCTGTGATCTGGGGTTTGGCTGGTATCGGCAAAACGGCTTTGGCGGCCAAGATAGCTGCCGAGGGACAGCGACTCGGCCAGGCGGTGATCTGGCATACGATGGGCGAAGACCAGCGCACAGTGGTGCGCGATGCTCTGAGCGCTTTGGCGAGCGGTTTGCTGGCGGTGGGTGGGCCAGGAATCGCCGAGGCTGTGCGTCATTGGCAGCAGGAGAGCATTAGGCTGCAACAGGCACAGCAGATGGTGCGTTTGATCGATCTGTTGGCGCGCCGCCATTGTGTGGTGGTGCTTGATAACGCGCGGCGTACCGATACCGATCCCGCTTGGGATCATATGTTAGCGGAGTTGCGCCGCCAAGCTCAGGCGGGCCAATTGCGTTTGATCGTTTTAAGCCGCGCCTTACCCGATTGGGCCAAAGGTGGAGGCTGGCCAGCCTTGGAAGGCTTAGATGAGCGCGCTGCGTATCGTCTGTTGGAATCGAGCGATATGCGGCTTGACGAGGCGACTTGGAAAGGCATCTATGAGCGCACTCAAGGCCACCCGCAGCTATTACGACTGGTCGAAGCCTGGTCGCATGCGCCCAGGGCCCAAAATGTTCCGCTTGCGTCGCTGCTCGACCATAGCGATATCCACGCCTACTTGGTGGCCGAGATGTATGGGACGCTCTCGCCCGAGGCCAACAAGCTCTTGCGCTGGTGCTGTGTATTGCGCCGCCCGCTCGATCTCAATTCGCCGATCGGGCAGGCTGCCATCAACGAAGCTGGACGCAGGCGGCTCGGCCTGCAGGCGGTAGAACAGCTAGTGGCACGCGCACTGCTAGTACAACCCGTCAAACATGTCTACTACCCACCCCCCTTGGTTCGCGAGCAACTTGTGCGATTTTATCGCAACGATATTCTGGCTTGGAGACGCCTCCATAAGCGCATCGCTAAAGTGTATCTTCGTATGGGCGATTACGCCGAAGCAGCTTACCATAATGCACAGGCTCAATAGGCTATGGGCCGAATAATAACCGTTCGGTTGCCAAATCGCTACTAATACAAACTGTCTCTTCATTGATTCGGAGGCGTTTAGAGCGAATTGGCTATGCTATAATGAAGCCGTGTTGGCCTTTGAAAAGCTACCCACCCGGTGTGAGCAAACCATAAGGCATGCCTTCGGGCGCATGCGACAGAAAGCGAGGAGGGGACAATGACGATCAACTCTCAGACCCATGTCAGTGAGCGCCTAGAACATTCCAACTGGGGCATCTTGAGCCCGCAAGGCTATGTGCTTGGCATCGACTTAGGCGGTTATGGGCTGCGTGCTGCCTTGGTTGATCTACACGAGCATACATGTAGCAGCGATATGCGCGTGCCTTCGAGCACCGATCCTGAAACGATTATCTCCGAAACCCTCGAACTCTGTCGTAGCCTGCTTGCACAGAACAATGTTGATGCTAACCGTCTGATTCGCGTAGGCGTGGGCTTTGGCGGCCCAGTTGATAGCGATGCTGGCGTCGTTTTGCTCTCACCTCGCCTTGCAGGCTGGGATGGCTTTCCACTTCGCGAGCGCTTTGAAGAAGCCTTCGATGCTGCGACTCTGATCGACAACGACGCTAACTTAATCGCTATGGCCGAGGCTACCTTTGGTGTAGGTCGTCAGGTCAACAACCTCTTCTATTTACACCTGAGCACGGGCGTAGGCGGAGGCATCGTGCTCGACGGGCATCTCTATCATGGCGCAACCGGCATTGCAGGCGAGATAGGCCATACCGTTTTTGTCACCAAAGACGGTTCATATACGACCTTGGAAGATTGCGTCTCGATCGGCGGTCTGCTTAAACGAGCGAGCGAACTGGGCCTACAAACCGATAATCTCGAGGATATCTTCAATGCTAATACGGTTGGGCGTCAGGTTGTTGAAGAAGCTGTCGATCTGTTGGCTGGTAGTTTAGCTCAAGTTGTCGGGCTGCTTGATCCAGAAATGATCGTCTTGGGCGGTGTTGTTGTTCGAATCGGCGGTGATGCCTTCGTACAAGCGATCCAAGAGCGCATGAAGAACTACATGCATCCGCGTTTTACTCGCCATATTCCAGTAGCTGCTTCAAAACTTGGCAGTTCCAGCATCGCCTTAGGCGGTGTCGCCTTAGCGCTTGAGAGCATCAGCGAGTAGTGCTCGACGGTATGACCGTTTGGAGACAAGCTCCCAATCGAACTTCGATGTTGGGCGTCGCGAATGCGACTCTCAACATCCTTTCCGCGTCGGCTGAATACCATTTCAAGAGAGCATCGGTCTGAAGAGGCCAAGAACCTGATGGCAAGGGCCTAATCTTAGGCGCTGCTGTCAAGAGTATTTGCGTCTCGTTCAGCCCGATGTTATAATACCTCTCTTAGATGCCGTATTATGGCGTGTTTTCGTGTGCGCAAGATCCTAAGCTAGATAATAAACGAGGCTCGATGGAAGCAAAACTGATCACATATGGTGAGACAGCATTAGATAAGCTGGCACAATGGCTGCGTTCGACTGGTCAACCACAAGATATTACCAGTGTGACGGAGCAGTATTTGGATTTGCTGCGCCAACTCGTAGTTGAGGATGAGAACAATGATTAGTCAGGACGGGGTCATCGCTCCTCCGACCTTTTTAGGAAACGAAGAGCAGCAGCAGTTAGCCAAAGAAATTTTCCAATTGATGGTTATGCAGGGCGCGCTTTTCGCGGTTGATGCTCCGATCCGCCAGACTCGCAGCAACCTTGTGCAGTTCTTGGCAGAACAGAAGCAGATCGACCCAGAGAGCTTAGCCGCTGCTATCGATGCTGCCATATTGGCCAATCCGAGCGTCTTCGCCCGTGAAGAGATCGAGGACGATGTTGTGTATATAACATCGCGAAGCGGCACCTATCGGCCGCAAACCGAAGATCTGAGCCATATGTTCAAAGATCGCCTATATCAGCCTGAGAAGCCGTTGCCGATCGATGATATTAGTGTAGTTGTTTCGACAACTCGTCCGGCTCTTACTACGGTAGAGCCTGTTTTCATTTCGGATTACTGGCAGATTCAGGCTGGTTTGGTGCCTGTACCTCGCGGTGTTCCGACCGAAGGTGCGGAGGAGTCTGAATCGATTAGCGCCGGACAACCCTCGCCTGAGACCAGCCTTGTCAGTGAAACGCCTGCTTTCAGCGCTTCTGTAGAGGAAGCTGTTGTAGCAGAAGCAGCTGCTGAGCCCGAGGCAGTTGACGCTCAGGAGAGCGACCTTGTTGCCGAGCCCGAAGTCGTTCGTTCCGCGACCGAGATTGTTGTTGATGGTCAAGTGATAGATCTGGCTTGGCCGGTCGAGCAGCTGATGGCAAGTTATGGTCCGTTGCTCGAACGAGCGCTTCTGGCAGCGATCGATCGCGATCCGCTCAATCAAATCGTGAGCTTTGGTCGCAATGTCTACCCGCAGGCCAGCCTTGTCAACCTTGGCAAGAACGACCTGCGCCGTATTCGAGACTATATTCTTGAAGTGGGCGAGCCGCTGCTCGACACTACCATCATCGCCGATCTCTACTATCACAACCCGCGTCAAGCCGACTACGAAGGTTTTCGCTTCTCGCTCAACTATCGCTTGAGCCGCGAAAAGGACTTCGATTTTGTTGGTGTTGAAGGCGCACGCCTCTGGTCGACCAAGGGTCTGCCGATTATCGGCACCAAGCGCGTCAAGGCCAGCGAAATGGGCCAGTTGACCTCCTACTTAGAGGAAGGCTTCGACGATAGTTTGGAGAGCCAGAGCGCCGAAGCGATCAAAGAGAGTGGCAGCGTCTCGCGCTTGTTAACCTTCTTTGAATGGGAATACGGCGTGCTGCCGTTCGATGAGAGCTTAAAGGCTCTCTTCCCACCTTTGATGCTGCCCGATCAGCGTAGCGCGATCTTCCGCATTGATGTGCCACAGCACTACACTAGCTATCTTGCAGAAGTGCGTGTGCCGACCGGTAGCCGTGGTGGTTGGTTGCAAGGTCTAGAGGACTTCTTCCGCGAGCACCTCGTGCCGGGTGCGCTGATCACTTTGTCGCGCACTGAAGAGCCGAATGTCTTTGTGTTGCAGTACGAGGAGGCCGAGTCTAGCGAAGATCGCCTCTTGACGCTCGATGAGAAGAAGAACAAGCTGGCCTTCACCAACGTAACATATTACTGTGTTGTCGATGAAGATCAGCTGATCAATCAGCAGCGCTTTGGGAAGTTGCGCAACCTCAAACTCTTCCCTATGGCCGATCGCCGCAAGGCAGATCTGCTCTTGGAACACATCTTCGAGACCGTTGGCGATCAACTGGGCAATCGCAGCGAACCGCTCTATTGGATCAAACTCGACGATCTGTATGTAGCGGCCAACGTTCTGCGCCCCTTCTCGAAGAGCTATCTGCGTCTGTTGCTCAATGAAGATGAGCGCTACTATGCTGACGACTCCGTTGCGGACGCTTACTTCTATAAGCCAGAACAGAAGCCTGAGCTGCTTGAAGAAGAGAGCTACGAGGAAGAGATTGACGACGAGGAAGACTACCCAAGCATGCGCCGGGGTGGCCGTCGTTTTCGCGATGACGATGAATAAGCATTTGGTGTAATCGTCCGAAACGTGCAACGCGAGTTCGCCCGCGTTGCACGTTTCGCATTTCTAGGAACCTTTATGGATATCGCAAAGACTATTCGTGAACTAGGAGATACTCGTCATCCTTTGGTTTGGGCACGTTTAAAAGAGCTTTCCAACCTTGGCAGCGAGCAGCGTAATGATCTGCGGGCTGCTTGGGCTCAGGTTGAAACGACGCGCCGCCAAGAGATCTGCAATGCTTTGGTTGAGTTGGCTGAAGATGATGTTGAGTTTGATTTTCGCGAGGTGTTTCTGATCGCATTGCACGATGACGATGAGCAGGTGCGAGTCAAAGCGATTGAGGGCCTGTGGGAAGATCTGTCGACTTCCCTTTTGAGCGATATGCTCAAGATGGTGCGTTTCGACCCATCGGGGCAGGTGCGTGCTTCGGCTGCGGTGGGGATCGCACGGTTCGCCTATTTGTGCGTGCTCGAAGAGCTGCCAAGCGATTATAGTCAGCAGATCTTCGAGGTACTCTATGCCACTGCGACCGACTCCGAGCAGCCCTTCGAGGTGCGCCGCCGCGCGATTGAGGCCCTAGGCTATTATGGCTCCGAGCCGAAGGTTAAAGCTTTGATCGAAGCCGCCTACGCTGATCCTGAGATCTTAATGAAAGAGAGCGCGTTAGCTGCTATGGGACGCTCGGTTGATGCAGTTTGGCTACCGACTATCGAGCATGAGCTTCAATCCCATTCGCCTGCTTTGCGTTATGAAGCGGTGCGAGCCATGGGCGAAATGGCCGAGTTGGCTCAGGACCATTTGTCGCGCCTGTTACCTTTGGTTGATGATGAAGATACCGAAGTTGGTTTGGCGGCCATTTGGGCTTTGGGTCAGATCGGCGGCCCGCATGCGCGGCGTGTGCTCGACCGTCTAGCGCGCAGCAAAAATGAGGCCCGCAGCCAAGCGGCTCAAGATGCGTTAGACGAGCTGAATCTCGACGCGGAAGTGTAGCTTGTATGCGTTAGGCTAAAGTTCTGTGGAAATTCGTGCAAGCGCGTGAAGTTTCATAGCGCATGTTGTGCTTCAACTACGGGCGCAGAGCTTGCGATATGCGCCCGTATGTGCTATATTCCGCATTATGAAACTGATTGTGCAAATCACATTACAACCGACACCAGAGCAAGCGCAAGCGCTGAAAGCGACAGTCGAAGAGACCAATCGGGCTCGTAACTACATCAGTAACATCGCGTGGGCCGGTCGCACGTTTGGCAAATCTGCCCTGCAAAAGATCTGCTACTACGAGGTGCGCAAGTTATTCGGCCTATCGGCTCAAATAACCTTTCGGGCCTTAACATCGGTCGGCGAGGTCTATCAGTTCGACAAGCGGACGAAGCAGAGCTTTCAGCCCTTGAGCCCGATCTCTTACGATGAACGCGTTCTGTCGTTTTCCTTGAAAGATCAGATGCTATCGATTTGGACGCTGAATGGGCGTGAGCGCATGCCGTTTGTGTGCGACGAACGCCAGCGCGACTTGTTGCGCAGACGCCAAGGAGAGAGCGATCTGGTGTTTCATCGCGGCCAATGGTATTTGCGCGTGATGTGCGAGTTACCCGCTCCTGAAGCACACGAGCTCGATGTCGCCCTGAATGTTGATGTAGGCCCAGCCAAGCCCGCCAGCCCTTCGAGCGAGATGCTTCATCAACACTAGATTCGCGAGCCAGTTTCGTTTTATAAGAATTATTTCAGGTTCTTGAGCCTGAAACAATGGTATCATAGAAGGAGAGTGTTAATAACAAAATCGTTTGCTTTCTTCAGATCGCTGCGGCAAGGTCTTTCCCTTCCATTCGTTCCTTGGCGCGTCCGCCTTCGGCTATCACCATCCCGCCCAACAAACGAGGGGTGTAGTTGTGTGCCGAAAGGCCTCTCCCAAGCTGAAAATGTAAACGAATTTGGTATAACTTCCTTAGGAGAACTGGATTGTCTCTCATCTCCCTCTGTTTTCGTCTCGCCTCAACAGGAACAGTCCTCTGTCTGTTATAGTTGGTGCGCTTGAGATCGATCACCTATTCTTCTAGCCTTTCTTCTTTCTTGCAGACGCCTTCTATGAACTGCTTGCAGGTGCTAAGGAACAGAGCAAATATGTTCTGTTTGTTAGGCGTACTATTTTAATGATCTCTGTAACGATGAATTAAGAGCTAGTACTACAGCTCTAAGCCAACTACTTGATTATATTGCTGGGTTTATTTATAATTAAATCAATTATTAATAAACTGTCAATTTTTCTAGGCTCTTTTAGGAATAACTACAAAGCTACAATTTTGACAGTCTTCTCAGTTCCACTTCTTAGAGTTTGGAATTAGCGTGTATTTCGAACCAAGAACGTTTTACGCATACGTATGAAGGTGAGTACTTTTTTAGCTTTTTTGTGTTTATTTTTTGGCTGAATCGCTCTCTATAAGATTGGAATGCTAACGAAGATCTAACAGTTCTTAGCAAGAAGTGAGAAGGCCTATGGTATAATAGTGGCATTTAATGACTTGGTACTATAGACCTTCTAAGACTATGCTCTTGCAATAGAGGGCTTAGGGTGTCCGTCTCTCTATTGGCAATAGTGAATATGCACGCGGGCACATTGGCACAGTACGAAACGCAAACTACGCTCTGGGGAATAAAAGAGTATGAGCCAGTTTGGTGATCAGCTTCGCGCGGCTCGAGAGAGCCAAGGAATATCAATAGCACAGGCTGCACTAGAAACACGCATTCTTCAACGCTATATTGTGGCGCTAGAAGAAGGTGATTTCCAACAATTGCCCGGTGATGTGTATGCACGTGGCTTCGTACGAAACTATGCAAATTATTTAGGTCTTCCCAGCGAAGAACTAATTGAAGCATATCGGCGTGAACGAGGTGCAACGGATAAAATTGTTGTTGTACCGACCGCAAAGATGCCCCGTGTTCATACCTATGTATTGCCCAACTTTCTGGGCGTATTTTTCATCACCTGTGCGATTGTTATTCTCGCCTATTTCGCGTTAAGTTGGCTTGGTAGAATCGGGAATCCCCCTGAGGTTGCTACGTTAGTAGATCCGACGCCTATGTTGCCTACACCCACGCCATTGGCGACTGAGGTGGCTAGCGCGACTCCGGTTGTGGTTCCCACTCTCGCTCCGACGACCTTGGCCCAAGTCGGCCCAACCTCATTGGTTGCGGGAGGTGTTGGGCAGGGCGGCTTGAGTGCAACTGTTCAACCGACCCCAACACCCGAAGCGCCGATTATGTTGAAAGTCACCATCAAAGAGAATACTATTGGTTCTTGGTTGCGTATTCAGGTTGATGGTGAAACGAAATTTGAGGGTATCATGGCCGGCGGAACGTCTCAAGACTTCCAAGCGAAACGACGGGTCTTTATTCGTTCGGGCAACCCAGCTGTTGTTTTTGTGAGCGTCAATGGTATGGAGCCGCAAGTGTTAAGTCCGCTTGCTGGGCAGCCCACCAACTGGGAGTGGCCGCCACAGTAAGCGCGTGTGGCACAGACGAGCTGTGATGCGTGGGGCCACCTCACGCATCTCTTTTTATGTCCACAGGAGTAATCGAACGATGCCAGCAGAAAGCACATTTGACATTGTTTCTGAGTACGATAAGCAGGAACTGCGCAATGCGGTCGATCAAGCTCGGCGCGAGGTGCAGCAACGCTACGACTTGAAGGATAGCAAGACCGAGTTTGACCTGAGCGACGACGAGTTGGTGATCAGCACCGATAGCGAAATGCACCTTGACGCAGTGCGCGACCTGTTCAAGACCAAAGCTATTCGCCGTCAACTGTCGCTGAAGATCTTCGATTTCGGCGAGGTCGAACAGATCGCAGGCGCGCGCGTACGCCAGCGGGTGAAGCTGCGCAAAGGAATCGCCGACGACCTGGCTAAGAAGCTGCAGAAGATGATCAAAGAGCAGTTCCCCAAGGTGCAAGCGCGCATTCAGGGCGATGCTCTGCGGGTTGGCAGCAAGAGCCGCGACGAACTACAGGCGGTTATTCAAATGTTGCGCTCGCGCGAAGACGAGATTCCGGTGCCGCTGCAGTACACGAATTATCGCTAAGGCGAGGCTTTATTTCTCGGTTTGGCAAATTATGCTATAGTTAGCATTAGGTACGAATTGGATCACACGACGAGGAATGCAACATGTAGCTCCTCGTCGTTGTGTGTTTCTATTAGATAGATAGCAGAACATAAGCAGAAATCAGACGCTCGCGAAGCGGCTGTCATTCTGCAACTTACGTCTATGAAATATCATATTATTACCCTGGGTTGTCCCAAGAACTCTGTCGATAGCGAAGGTATGGATAGCATTTTGTCGGCTCAGGGGCACGCTCCGGTTGCAGAGATCCAAGATGCTGACCTGGTGATCGTCAATACCTGTAGCTTTATCGCTGCGGCCCGGGACGAAACGCTTCAAGTCTTGCGCGAGATCGGGCAAAACAAAAAACCCAACCAGCGTTTGATCGCGGCCGGTTGTATGGCGCAGAGCCACGGCGATATCGTCAAAGAGGTGCCCGGCGTTGATGCGATTTTGGGTACGCAACAATGGATGCGGATCGGCGAACTGGTTGGCGCGCCCAATGCACCCAAGAACGGCGCCTTTATTCCGCTACAAACTGGACCGAGCGCTATTCCGCTCACGGCAGCGCCCCAAGCTGCCAGTTTACCGGTTCTGGAACTGAGCGCAGTCGCTCCGGCTGCATCCAGCGTCGAGGCATTACCATCTATCCCCGAGCAAGAGAGCAGCTACGCCGACTGGCGAACTGCTCCGGTCAAGCGCCGCGTCAGCAGCCCTTCGGCCTATTTGAAGATCAGCGACGGCTGCAACCTGCGCTGCGCCTTCTGTACCATTCCTTCCTTCAAAGGCAATATGCGCTCGAAACCGATGGGCGCGATTCTGGGAGAAGCCCAAGAGCTGGCAGCGCGTGGTGTGCGCGAGATCGTTTTGGTTGCTCAGCACTTAACCGACTATGGCCGCGACCTGCGGATTAAAGACGGGCTTGCAACCTTGTTAGAAGAGCTCTGCCAAGTGCTGCCCGCAGATACCTGGATTCGCCTGATGTACGCCTATCCGCACGGCATCAGCGAGAAGTTGATCCAGACCATGGCCGATCACAAGCAGATCTGCGCCTACCTCGACATGCCCTTGCAGCACGCTCACCCCGACACATTGCGCCGTATGCGCCGCCCGCCAGATACCGATCGCACCAAGGGCATTTTGCGCGATCTGCGCGCCGCTATGCCCGATATCGCCCTGCGTTCGACCTTTATTGTGGGCTTCCCGGGCGAAACCGATGCCGAGTTTAAGACCTTGTTGAACTTCTTAGAAGAGGTAGAACTCGACCGTGTGGGTGCCTTCCGCTTCTCGAAGGAGCCGGGTACACACGCCGCGACTCTGCCCGATCAGGTGCGCCCGCGTGTGATTGAGCGCCGCTGGCACGAATTGATGCAGCTTCAGCAGGGCATCTCCTTATCGCGCAATCGTCGCTGGAAGGGTCGCACCATCGATGTGCTGATCGAGGGCGAGGGCGAGACCGACGACGGCAGAAAGCTCGTGGTTGGACGCTCGTTCCGCGATGCGCCCGAGGTTGACGGCCAGGTGTTTGTTTGGGGCCAAGCTCCGGTTGGCAGCATTGTCAAGGTCAAGGTCACTCAGCCGACCGAGTATGACTTGTGGGGCAAACTAGTTAAAAGCTAGTGTGTATAAAGAAACATCCTTATATACGAAACCTGTAGAGATGGGAAGAAGCTTCACAGGAGACGTATATAAGGATGTTTTCCAGATCTGCTGGTTCAGTCAGGTTGGAGATGTGAGTAAGGAGGTATTAGGAATTATCCTCCTTCTCACCCTCTCTTCAAGCGTTGACACGGCGCTGCAAAACGCGGTGCAAGCGGCGCAGCTCGTTCGGGTTACGTCTGGCGAGATAATCGACCATATAGTCGATGGCCGTATCACTATAGTCGTCTAAAAGGCCGTCGAGAACCTGCTGCACAACCATCGTGACGAACTCTTCTTCGTTGATCGCAGGCGAGTAGACATAAGCCAAACCTTCGCGATGACGATCCAGAACGCCCTTCTCGTGCAGGCGGCTCATGGTGGTCATAACGGTGGTATAGGCGATTTCGCGCTGCTGCGACAGTTTGCGATGAACTTTCTTAACGGTGCTACGATCATCCTCCCAAAGGATCTGCATGATCTCAGTTTCAAGTGGGCCGAGTACTTTGACTAGGCCATCCTTGGCAGGGCTAAATCGAAAACGCATATTGAGTGGCATGTGATCTTCTCCTTTTGGATGGCGTCCTTCCCATTCCGTTCGAATGGGAGGTGTCATCACGGCTTGCTTGCGTCTAGTGTACTAGTCAGATACGCAAGCCACAATAGATTCAAATTACGCAAAGATTACATATAGGCAGTACTACAACGCATTGTAAAGACTGATTACTATGCACAATCGTATTTAAAGGCTCTAAAAGTGTAAATACTTTTTAATAATTGAAACAGTCGTAAATAGCTCGTAAAAGTGCAACTCCTTTCTCATAACTATTTCAATCAGGTATTTGTAAAACGTAAGAAGATAGGGTTTTCGATGACAAGATTGTGGATTGAAGGAGGTGTTTGTAGGGTGGTGCAGTAGGAGAGTGAGACTCTTCTACGTTTGTTTTGTTTAAAGTAGAGATAGAATCATTATAAGTCTTTTTCTGGATCCATTTTGAAAGATGACGAAAAGCAGATATTTGTTTCTGTTGTGTCAAGCACATTTCTATTTTTCGCTTATAGTAGAATCAATAATGTTGCTAGCTTTTATCAGATAGAAGGAACTGTCTCTATGCCTGCTCCTGATCTTCGAGCCCTTATTCAACAGGAAATGCGCGCCGCTTTTCCTGCAGCTGAAGCGCGAGTCGCTGACTTTTATGCCATGCAGGAATACCACCTTGGTTGGCGTGATCGGAACTTTGAGCCAGCTTCTTTTGATCCCGGCAAACTGTTGCGCCCGCAATTAGTGGTTCTGTCGTGTCTGGCAGTTGGTGGTAAACTCGAACACGCCCTCCCGCTGGCGGCTGCTATTCAACTATTGCACGACTTCACACTCATTCACGATGATATCGAGGATCAGAGCGATACACGCCGCGGTCGGGTGACGGTCTGGAAGGAGTGGGGCCTCGCACACGGAATCAACGCTGGCGATGGACTGTTTGTGGTCGCACACCTCGCAGCCCATCGTCTTTCTGAGGTTGGCGTGCTGCCTGCTGTCACGCTAGAGATCTTGCGTCGCTTCGATCAAACTATCCTAACGATTTGTGAAGGTCAGTTCCTTGATCTTAGTTTCGAGCATACCGTGAGCATCACCGAAGAAGACTACCTAGCGATGATCAGTCGCAAGACAGCTGCCCTGGTGGCTGCTTCAACTGGGCTAGGCGCGATCGTCGGTAATGCTTCTTTAGAAGCTGCACAAGCCTTATTCGATTTTGGTGAAGGTATTGGACTCGCCTTCCAAATCCAAGATGACCTGCTTGGAATTTGGGGTGATCCTGAAACAACCGGCAAGCCGCGTGCCGCCGATCTGATGCGCCGCAAGCTGAGCCTGCCGGTTATTCACGCCCTGCGCTATAGCGATGAGCGCGAGGAGTTAGCCGCGCTCTATACTCAGAGCGAGATGGACGCAGAGAAGGTCGAAAAGGTCTTGGCGATCTTAGATCGAGCCGGTTCGCCTGGCTATACCGAGAGCGTCGCTAACCATTATCATCAGCAGGCTTTAGCGGCTTTAGAGCGCGTTCCAAGCCCCAGCAGCGAAGAGGCCGCAAACGCCCTCGCTACCATCAAAAAGGTGGCAGCCTCGCTACCGGGCCGCAAGGTCTAGCTCACACGGCACAATCAAGCTTGCTCGAGGGGCATCTTGTCTTGTTCGACGATATGCCCCTTGTTGCTTTTAGCGTGCTGGCGGCTACGTCCTTCCCCCAAACAAGGCTTCTAGCGCGTCCGCCTACGGCTACCAACAGCCTGCCCGTCGCGAAGGGCTGCTATCTGGCTGTGCAACGAGGCCGCCCACAACGCTTCAAACAAAGCGTGTACTCGCACATTCGCTTAGAGACCATTTTGCGCTATCGTGCGAAATCTCACACCAAACATAGTCAAGCAGTGCTTGTTAGTATGGGTCGTAGAGTTAATAGCCCATAAAGCGCTTTCTAATGCCATAAAATGCAAAGGGCCTGCCGCAATTGGCGCATCTGTGCTATAATCAGCTAAGATGTTCAAGCGATTTGGTATGCGAAGGTAGGGTAGAAGATCTATGGCGACAAAGAGCTCAAAATCGAAGAGCAGCAGCCGTAGCGGCAGCAAATCAAGCACGAGCAATCGCGGCACAAACGCACGTAAAAGCAGCCGCAAACCAGCAAGCCCTCAGCCTTCTGCATTTGAACTGAAACTCGGGCCAGAACATCAGCGCGAGTTATTTGCGCTCTCTTTGTTGACGATCGCGATCGCTACGCTGATCTTCTTTATTACCGATAGCGCTGGCGGAATCGGTTCGTTCTATATCGAGACGGTTCAGCGCGCCTTCGGGCAAGGTGCCCTCGTTGTGCCGCTCGCTTTGGGCCTATTGGGCATTGCGATCTTGGTGCAAGAGCGCTTTCAAGACGCCAAATTAACCGGCAACAACATCCTCGGGACGCTTTTGGTTTTGACCGGCGTTTTGGGCATGTTGGAATTCCCGATCGAGCGCGTTGGCCCTCAAGATCAGGTCGGCAGTGGCGGCGGTTTAGTTGGCTATGTGATCGTCAATTTGCTTTCGGCGGCCCTCGGGCGACCGGTGACCTTTTTGATCATCTGTATGGTCGCGCTGTTTGGTTTGCTCTTAACCTTTAACCTGACCCTGCGCGAGCTTTTGATCGGAACACGCAACTTTTTTGTCGAGCTTTGGTATGTGGCTTGGAGCGGACCGCGCCGTCCGGTCGAGACCGAGCAGGTTACCCTGATCGAGCCGAAGCGCACTCGTTCGAGCGCAGAACCACGCCCTTTTCTGCCGCCCCCCGGCAGCAGCGACGACCCCTTCGATGACGATGAGATCATTGTAACGCCAGTGGCCGAACGCCCGACGCGCAAGAGCTTGTTTCAGCGTCCTGAAGGTTCGCCCGCCATTCTGCGCAACGGAAAGAGCGAGGCGCCTTCTACCAAACCAGAGAAAGCTGCCAAAGGCAAGGCCGCAAAGGCCGAAAAAGCTGCCAAAGTCGAGAGCAGTGTGGCAGCTCCTACAGCGCTTCGTTCGAGCGCCGAAGCGATCAACGAGAGCGTGCAGGAGGAGCTTGACATGGGCGCGCCCACGGTCTATCGCGCTTGGCCCCTGCCCTCGCTCGACTTGCTTGATCGTTATGTGGCTGGCTCGATCTCTGATGAAGAGAAGCGCAATAAGGCGCGCCTGATCGAGCAGACCTTGGCGAACTTTAAGGTCGAAGCGCAGGTGGTTGGTGTCAACACCGGTCCAGCGGTGACTCAGTTCGAGCTTCAGCCTGCTATGGGCGTCAAGATCAGCAAGATTACTACCTTAGAGAAGGATCTTGCGTTGGCGCTGGCCGCCCACTCGATCCGGATCGAAGCGCCGATCCCCGGCAAAGGTGTGGTAGGCATCGAGATCCCGAACTCGGCCATCGCTTTGGTAAGTATGCGCGAAGTGATCGATAGCGAAGAGTTTGAGACCAGTAAGGCCAAACTCAAGCTGCCACTGGGCAAGGATGTGAGCGGTCTGCCGGTGATCGCCGATATGACGCGCATGCCGCACCTGCTGGTGGCTGGTAGCACCGGCTCGGGTAAGTCGGCAGCTATCAACGCCTACTTGTGTGGTTTGCTGCTACGCCATAGCCCCGACGAACTGAAGCTGATTATGGTCGACCCCAAAATGGTCGAACTGATCATCTATAACGACATTCCCCATTTGCTTTCGCCGGTCGTGACCGAGCTAGAGCGGGTGGTGCCGACCTTGAAGTGGGCCACGCGCGAAATGGAGCGGCGCTACAAGGTCTTTGCAAAGCATGCCTGTCGTAATATCGATTCCTATCGTCAGCTTGCGCGGCGACGCGCCGATCTTGAACCGATGCCCTACATCGTGATCGTAATCGACGAGTTGGCCGACTTGATGATGATGGCCCCCGACGAGGTTGAAACTCAGATCTGTCGTTTGGCGCAGATGGCGCGCGCAACAGGCATTCACCTGATTATCGCGACTCAGCGCCCCTCGGTCGATGTGATCACCGGTTTGATCAAGGCTAACTTCCCTTCGCGCATCGCCTTCGCGGTGACATCGCAGATCGACAGCCGTGTGATCATCGATGCACCCGGCGCCGAGCAGCTGTTAGGTCGCGGCGATATGCTCTATATGGCCGCCGACGCCGCCAAGTTGGTGCGTATCCAAGGCACTTGGGTGAGTGAAGGCGAGGTCGAGCGGATTGTGCAGTTCTGGCGTTCGGCCCAGCGCCCCGAGACACCTGCGGGCCAAACTGCAGATCAATCGACTTCTGCTGCGACACCTAAAGGCACGAATGCCAACGCGAGCAACGGAGCATCCTATAATCCGAAGGCCGATAAACTCTCTGCTAAGCAGTCCGAGAATAGTTCGAGTGGTTCTTCCTTAGCCTTCACACCGCCTGGCGAGTTTCTCGATAAAGATGAAAGAGACGAGCTTTTGCCCCAAGCGATCAGCTTGGTGAAGCAGCATAAACGGGCCTCGGCTTCGCTGTTACAGCGCCGTATGCGGATCGGCTATAGCAAAGCGGCCCAGTTGATCGACCTTCTAGAGCAAGAAGGCATTGTGGGGCCAGCCGAAGGGGGGCGCTCGCGCGAGGTGATCGGTAACGAGGATCTCTAGCAAGCCTTTTGTAGAGCTTATCAAGCGCTCTGGTGAGATAGCGTTCTCGCCGGAGCGCTTTTGTGTTGTCGATGCTTGCTGCGAAGCTCATTGTTATCGTTGCGTTTTCGAGGCTAGCGCCTCGCGCACGATAGAACCTCGTTTGAGGGATGGACTGTTTGTAGCCGTAGGCGGACGCGGTTGAGACCGGATGGAAGGTGAAGACGGGGCCGCCAGAGCGCTAAAGGAAACTAGCTGTTATTTGCGCTACGATGCATGAATTGCCTTTTGCAAGCCCTGCACTTTACGTCGTGTGCAATTGGGTGTGCACATGCCTTGCTCTATACAGCTGCCGTCGCGTTTGCAGACCGATGGAACGCCGGGCAGGCCGCGCAGTTGGTTGTAGGCTTGCTGGAAGCAGGCGGTGAATTCCTTTGCGAGCAGCGAGCGGCTGCGCTGGGCGTGATAGAGCGCTACGATGGTGCGTTGGGGCGTGGCATCTAAGAGCGGGCGGTAGATACAGGTTTCGGCCAGATCGGTTTCGGCCAGCATGTTGGGCACTAGGGCAATGCCGAGGCCCGCTGCCACACAGCTTTGCACCGTCCAGAGGTGCGAGGTGCGACAGACAATCTTGGGGTTGATCTGTTGTTCGTAGCAGAAGTTATCGACCTGCTGACTCAAACAGTGATCTTCGTGAAGCGCAATAAATGGTTCTGTTCTGAGTTGGGAAACGCTCAATTCTGCACAGCTCTCAAGCTCGTGGTCGTGCGGCATGGCGACAAGCAGTGGCTCGTGAAAGAGCTTTTCGGTCTGAATGAGGCTATGACTGATGGGCAGACTAGCGTAACAGACATCGAGCTCGAAGTTTAAGAGTGCTTCGAGCAGCAGTTCGGTGGTGTGTTCGACCACTTCAAGCTCGGCCAGCGGGTAGCTGTTATGGAAGAGCTCAAGCGACTGAGGTAGTAAGAAGGGCGCAAGGGTTGGAATAATACCGACCGATACTTTGCCGCGTCCCGATGCTATTTCATCGTTGATGCTGCTTTTGATCGATTGGAGTTCGGCTAAGATTCGTTGGGCACGAGGTAAGAGCGCTTTGCCTGCTGGGGTGAGGCGCACAGTGCGGCCCAGGCGTTCAAAGAGCTTTTCGTCGAGCTCTTGTTCGAGCTTGATGATCTGTTGGCTCAACGAAGGTTGTGCAACATTGCAGCGCTCGGCAGCGCGGCTAAAGCCGCCAGTTTCGGCAACAGCGACGAAATAGTGGAGTTGATGGAATTCCATAGGTTCAGCCTATTGACGGTATAGGAAAGATGTTTTGCTTCTAAACAACCACTACGCTATAGTAGCTTTGTGACAAGGATGTAAGGAGTTGAATATGTTTGCGAAGCGTTTGAAACAAACGCTACTTAGCGATTCGGAACATTCCCCAGGAAGTTATGGTCGGGGCATTTATGCCGGACATAGCACCTTCGGACAGGACTTCTCCACACCCGGGAGTTACGGGCGCGGCGAATACGCTGGCCATAGCACTCACCAGATCGACTTTAGCAGTCAGGGGAGTTTTGGTCATGTTGAATATCGTGATCGTAACACACATCATATCAAAGTAGCAACCCAAGGCTGTTTTGCCTCTCGAACTCTGCCTATTTCGGATGCAGAAGCGAGCGACAAACAGATTTTTCATATTAGTGATCCCGCTGTAGAGCTGTAGTTATAAGGATGTTTAGACATGTCTGATGAGAAGAAGCCCCTACTGACAACCGCACACGGTCAGCCGATTGCGGATAACCAAAATTCTTTGACTGCTGGCCCGCGTGGCCCAATTTTGATGCAGGATTACCAACTGCTTGAGAAGATGGCGACCTTCAACCGCGAGCGCGTTCCTGAGCGCGTGGTGCATGCCAAAGGTTCAGGTGCCTATGGTCATCTGACCATCACCAACGATATTACCAAATATTCCAAGGCTGCTATTTTCTCTGAAGTTGGCAAGAAGACCGAGGTTTTGGTGCGCTTCTCGACCGTTGCGGGTGAGCATGGCGCTGCAGACGCCGAGCGCGACGTACGTGGCTTCGCTGTGAAGTTCTATACCGAAGAGGGCAACTGGGATATTGTTGGTAACAACACCCCGGTCTTCTTTGTGCGCGATCCCTACAAGTTCAGCGACTTTATTCACACCCAAAAGCGCCACCCCAAGACCAACATGCGCAGCGCGACTGCGATGTGGGATTTCTGGTCGCTGTCGCCCGAGAGCTTGCACCAGGTGACCATTCTGTTCAGCGATCGCGGTTTGCCGACCGACTATCGCCACATCAATGGTTATGGTAGCCACACCTATAGCTTCATCAACGCCAACAACGAGCGCTTCTGGGTCAAGTTCCACTTCAAGACCATGCAGGGCATCAAGACGATGACCAACGAAGAAGCTGCTAAAGTGATCGGTGAGGACCGCGAGAGCTCGCAGCGCGACCTCTACGAGGCCATCGAGCGCGGTGACTATCCGAAGTGGCGCTTCTGCGTTCAGATCATGCCCGAGGCTGAAGCTGAGACCTATCACATCAACCCCTTCGATCTGACCAAGGTATGGCCGCACGCCGACTATCCGCTGATCGAAGTTGGTATTCTGGAGCTGAACCGCAACCCCGAGAACTACTTCGCCGAGATCGAGCAGGCCGCTTTCGAGCCTTCCAATATCGTGCCCGGCGTTGGCTTCTCGCCCGACAAGATGCTGCAAGCTCGTATTATGTCGTACGCCGACGCCCACCGCTACCGCATCGGTGTGAACTACGCCGCTCTGCCGGTTAACAAGCCGCGCTCGGCTGTGAACACCTATCACCGCGATGGCCAGATGCGCTTCGACGGCAACGGCGGCGGTTCGGTCAACTACGAGCCGAACAGCTTCGGTGGCCCGACCCAAGATTCGCGCTACGCTGAGCCGCCGCTCAAGATCAGCGGCGACGCTGCTCGCTACGATCACCGCGAGGGCAACGACGATTACACCCAGGCTGGCAACCTGTTCCGCCTGATGAACGACAACCAGAAACAGCAGCTCTTCTCGAACATTGCTAGCGCTATGGCTGGCGTGCCCGAATTCATTCAGCGCCGCCAGATCGGCCACTTCTACAAGGCTGATCCGGAATATGGCCGCGGTGTTGCCAAGGCGCTTGGCCTAGAGACCCCTGAATTCGAGGCCTAGTTGTTGAGTTCGCTCAAGAGCTAACTGCCTTAAACAAACCAAAAGAGGATTACCCGCTTATGGGTAGTCCTCTTTTTTATGTATGGCCTTTCACAGACCCTGCCAACGAGAAATAGATACCGTACCCTGAGTTTGTCGAAGGGTACGGTACGCTGTTTTGCAAGAAAGAATAGCTTCGACAGGCATAGCCAAGGCAGCTTGTAGCCGAATGTGTCATAACAGCTTTTGCTCAAAGTCTCAGTGTTTCGCGTGGTGAGCCTTAGCGTTGACCTCGCCAAGCTGTCAAGCGAATCAACAAAGCTAGCAAGAAAAGCGTATAATAGAAAACAATACTATTCACGAGGAGTTTGCCTATGTCTGTAGAATCGTTTCGTAACCAAGCGCGAATGCTCCTTGATCAGATGATGCACGAGACACCGAAAGCAGATCCTGAACAGGTGCTTGATGCCTATGCGGATGCGCTTGCGCAGCTGCATGCGAGCGAATCGCATAGGCTGCTCAATGAAGTGATGGACGATGTGCGAACGCGCCTTGATGCGCGACTTTCGCCAGACCCGGTGCGTCAAACGATCGCCAGCGTTCAAACGACGGTGCAAGATTTTTGGCGTTCGCTCTGGCAAGGTTAAGACGAGCAGACAACTCGCTTGGTAAGGTTCTCTCAAGGGCTGGACCGGCCGGATCGTAGGCGTAGGGCCAGCCTCTCTTTGTTAGATGCGTGGAGATTCATGCGAATTTTGATCCCAACCGATGTGTTCCCGCCCGGTGGAGGAGCGGCGTGGAGCACCCACGCTTTAGCGCGTGCTTTGATCGAACGAGAGCATACGGTAAATGTGGTGGTGCCGCAACGAGGCAAGCAGGGCTATAGCGCTGAAAATGCCTTCGATGTGCCGACTGTGCGCTGGGGCTACAAGGCTCCCAAGCTGCCCTTTGTGCAGAACTACGCGCGTTACGAACGCTTATGGCCGCGCTTGGCCGACTGGATCGTCGAACAGTATCGCGAGCAGCCGCCCGATCTGATCCACGCTCAACATGTGCAGACCAGTGTTCCGGCCATTTTAGCGGCTCAGCGCCTGAAGCGCCCGGTTGTGGTCACGATTCGCGATCATTGGCCTTGGGATTACTTTACGCTTGGTTTGCACGGCGACCATATCCCGTACCCGGGTCAGAGCTGGGCCTCCTTGGCGACCGAGCTGCCCGCTCGGCTCGGGCCGTTGAAAGGCTCGCTGGCGCTGCCCGCTATTCCCTATATGCGTGCCCATCTCAAGCGGCGCCAGCGCTATCTGGCTCAAGCCGATGCGGTTGTAGCTGTCAGTAACTACATCGCCGAGCGTCTAGAGGGGATCGTGCCCGCCGATCGGATCCATGTTGTTCCCAATCTGGTTGATTTGGCGCAGATCGAGCAGATTGTAGCCGAAGCGCCCCAAAACCTGCCGGACGAGCCGTTTTTGCTCTATGTCGGCAAACTGGAGCCGAACAAAGGCGCGGGCTTGTTGGGCGCGATCTTCCAAGCCTATCGTCTGCAAGGCCATGCTGAACCTCCGCGCTTGCTGATCTGTGGCAATGGCCCACTGCAAGCCAAGATCGAGCGCGATCTGCAGGCTTTGGGAGTGCGTTATAGCTTGTTGCAATGGGTTGATCACAACGAAGTGCTGCGATTGATGGCACGCTGTGAGCTGTTGCTCTTTCCGTCGCTGTGGGGCGAGGCGCTCAGCCGCGTGCTTTTGGAAGCCTCTGCGGCCCGTACAACGATGCTGGCGATGCCCACAGGTGGCACGCGCGACATTATCGAAGATGGCGTGAGCGGCGCTTTGGCGGCTACTCCTCAGCTGTTTGCGAGCCGCATGGCCGAGTTGTTGAACGATGCCGCGCTGCGGCGCAGATTGGCTGCTGGAGCGTATCAGAAGGCGCTGAGCTGCTTTGCAAAGCCGGTGGTTGTCGAGCGTTTTGAAACGCTTTATCGGGGCTTGATCGATCGATCTGCTGCTTTAGCCTAGATCTGTTGGAAGAAATTTTGTGAAAGGAACTGTATGAGCACGCTTTACCTGGAGTATTGGACCGAAGGCGACGACTTTTGTATCTCCGCTTGGGATGAAGAAGAGTTTGAGGAAGAGTTGACGCTGGAAGGTGAAAGCTCCGTTCTGCTCGGCCATATTGCGACCCTTTACAATATTCTTGAGGAGAAAGAGACTGAGCGTCTCAAAGAATTTGAGGCATCGCTTGCATTTGTGAGCGAGCGCTTGCTCAAGCCTTTCACTTCACAGATCGATACTCACGATTTTATTCGCTTTATCGTGTTTGAAGATCTGATACACGCGCCTCTGGATCTGCTTTTGTACCGTGGCCAATACCTCTTCTTGCAACGCCAAGTCTGTTACCAGATCGACGAAGGCTATGTCGACGACGAGCCCGAGGTCGAGATCGAGAGCGCACTCTTATTAGCCGATCTGAGCGCCGATCCTGAACGTGCCTGCGCCCAAGTTGCCGAGCTTGTCGAAGAATCGGTTTACGCCGAAGATGAAGATGCGCGGATCGAATTGTTGGAAGAGCATGGCGCCGAGGTTGATCTGATCGTTATTAGTGCACACGGCACTCTTGACGACGAGAATAGAGGCTTTCTCACTTTAAACGATGAAGATATCAGTCCCGAGCAGCTCGAAGATATCTCTGCTTGGATCGTTTACTTCGATTCGTGCCAGCAGGCCATCAATATCGACTATCTCGAGGCCTTCCAATATGCAGGCGATGTCGAATATTATCTTGCGCCGATTATCAGCAACGACGCGGGCGACTCGTCGACCAAGACCATGCTCTGGTTTACCCAAAAGGTGATGGCGAGCCAGAATCCGTTTCAAGCCCTGTTTGAGACCCGTCAAAGCCTCTTCAACTATTACACCAACGAAGAGCAACTTGACCCGATCAAAGTGCTCAACAAGGCTTTTGCCTTCCGCATCTATGAGTTTGTGGTCGAATACGACGACGAAGAAGACGAGGAGGAAGACGAGGAATAGTCGATTCGCTCGTTTTGTAGATCTCGACAAGCACCCTCTCAACAACTGATAACAGATCCGTTTGCTGATTTTCTAGCTCTGGCGGAGAGGTTTATTGCTCCCATTCGGCTTCTAGCGCGTCCGCCTACGGCTACCAACGGGCAGTCCGCCAAAATGGGCTGCTAGCGCGTCCAAGCGAGCGCCCGAGGCAACTAGCAAACATTAGGATCGTATCAGCGAGAGGGTGCTTTGGCGCTTTGGGGAGCTTAATCAGCGCTCGCTTGGACGCTATGGCGGTTTGTGCTAGCTCTTGCTGGCGGCGTGAAGGTTTGCGCTTGGGCAAGCTTGTGAAAGGAATACTATGAGCACGCTTTTTTTGTACTATTGGCTTGAAGACGATGACGTTTGCATGCTGGCTTGGGATGAGGATGGGGTGGAGGAAGAGCTAAGGCTGGAAGCTGAAAGCCCACTTGTGCTCCAGCAGATCACGACCATCTACGACATCCTTGAGGCGCCACAGATCGAGCGCGCTCAAGAGTTTCACACAACGCTTCGTCTTCTGAGCGAGCGCTTGCTCAAGCCTTTCGCTGCCCTGATCGACACGCACACGCTGATCCGTTTTACCGTCACTCCAGACCTCATCAAAGCGCCCTTAGACTTGCTCTTGCACCGCGACCAATATCTCTTCGTACAGCGCCCAGTCTGTTATCAGGTCGATATCGGCTTGGTTGACGATGAGCCTCAGTTTGAGATCGAGAATGCGCTCGTGCTGGCTGATTCGAACAGCGACCCATTACAAGCTTGCCTCGAAGTGGCCAAGCAGATCGACGGATCGCTCTATGCCGAAGGTGAAAACGCCATCGTTGCCGTGCTGGAAGAGCATGCCGAGGACATCGACCTGATCGTTGTGAGCGCTCGTGGCAGGCTCAATGAAGATAACACGGGCGCCATTGTGCTCAACGATGAAGAGCTCGACGCAGAGCAGATCGCACAGTTCGGAGCTTGGATCGTTTACTTCGATTCAAGCCAGCAGGGCATCAACACCGACTATTTGGGAGCCTTCCAATACCTGAGCAGTGTTGAGTACTATGTTGCGCCGATCATCAGTACCGAAGCGAATAGATCCTATAGCGATACCATGCTTTGGTTTATGGAAAAGTTGCTGGCGAGCAAGAATCCTTTCCAAGCTCTGTTTGAAACCCGTCAGCGCCTCTTCAATGACAACAGCGCTGAAGCGGGGAGCGATCCGATCGAAGTGCTGCGTGAGTCCTACGCCTTCCGCTTATACGAGTTCGTTGAATACATCGACGATGAGGAAGACGAGCTGGATGGAGCAGACTTTTTGTACGCTCCCACTGCTTAATAGCAAGTCTAGCTGATCATTGAAAAGCAGCGCGAGAAAACATCAGGCTTCACCTTTCAAGCTCTGGCGGCGAGTTTCTTACCGTCCATTCGGTCTTTAGCGCGTCCGCCTACGGCTATCAGATGGGCTAATCTACCCTCATCCCCGACCCTTCTCCCGCAATGCGGGAGCTGTACATTAGCCACAAATCGACATACGGTCAGCGTTATCTGCCCTCACCCCCCTGGCCCCCTCTCCCGCACTGCGGGCGAGGGGGTGAATTACAAGCTCTCCGCGTTCTGTGCTCTCAAGGATACTCCCGCGATGCTATGCGAACGATCGCCTGCTGCCGACGCGACTGTTGGGTAATGCATAGCATTGCGGGAGAAGGGCGAATGCTCTCCCGCTCATTCGCAATCTTCCAAACTGGCCTCCTATTCCACTAACCTTCCCGCAGCTTCGCAGCGAGAAGATTTTAGAGGGCTTTGGAAAGCGAAGTACACTATTTTGAATCTGCTTGCAGCAGGCAGATCGCAGCGAAGACAATGAAAGGCAGTGTGCCAAGCTTCTTGGTGCTTGCACCAGGAAGCTTGCATCGAACGCGTCGCAAGCAGCGAAACGAGGCGTCGTTTGGGAGGGCGGGAACTTGATAGCCGGAGGCGGACGCGCTAAAGGCCGAATGGAAGCTAGAGCACCTGACGCCTAACAAAACAAACACCCTCTCCCAACATTGGGAGAGGGTTGTTTGCTGGAGGTTGTTCGGAATATTATTCGAAAGCGGAAGCAACTTCCGAGATCGACTCGGCGACGGTGCCCAGACCAGCGTTGGCGATGTACCAAATAGCTGGGTCGAGGTAGACGATCTTGCCGTTCTTGGCAGCGTCGGTCGAGTTGACCAGCGCGTTGTCGAGCAGCACGGCGGCGGGGGTCTCGCTGGCTTCGCCAGTGGCGGCGTCGCGGTCGATCACAAACAGAATGCCCGGGTTCTTCTCTTGGATGAACTCGTAGGAGATCGCATCGCCGTGGGTAGCAGCGCTGATTTCATCGCTGTTGGTCGCAGCAGCAACACCCAAAACGTCGTGGATGATGCCGAAGCGCGAGCCAGGGCCGAAGGCGTTGACTTTGCCACCCGAGGTCATCAGGATCAGGCTGTTAAGGCCGCTCTCGCTAGCCTTAGCCTTGACGCTCTCGATCGAGGCGTCGATAGCAGCCAGCTTCTCGGCGGCATCAGCCTCTTTGCCGAAGATGGTCGCAATGGTCTCGACGTTCGACTTGAAGCTGTTCATGAAGTCCTTCTGGTTGATGCTCAGGTCGATGGTCGGAGCGATCTGAGCGAGCTCTGGGTAGACAGCAGCCGAGCGGCCGGCCACGATGATCAGTTCGGGCTTGAGCTCGTTGACCTTCTCGTAGTCTGGCTCGAAGAGCGTACCAGCGTTCTGAACCGGAGCTTCCAAGTACTTCGAGAGGAACTTGGGAGTGCTTGCGCCTTGGGGAATAGCGATCACACTGTCGCCGGCGCCCAGCTGGTCGATGGTGTCGAGCAGGCTGTAGTCGAACACGATCACTTTGCTGGGGTTCTTCTTAACGGTGGTTTCACCCTGAGCGTGGCTGATGGTGATTTCGCCGCCCTCTGTAGCGGCAGGAGCATCTGTAGGAGCAACTTCTTCGCTAGCGGTGGACTCTGCGGCGGAGGCATCGGTCGACGCCGGAGCTTCAGCGGCGGGTGCAGCGGTCGGAGCAGCAGCGGGTGCCGAGCTGCCACAAGCGGTTAAGAGCATACCCATCAGCAGTGCAGCTGCCAACAGGAGACGACGGCTAGTTCCAGCGATGTTCATGGTGCTCTCCTCAAAGAGTGTACATATTCTTTACGAGCTAGCTCGTAAATACTCCAAGCATTGTAAAGACAAGGATTACGAAAAATAGACACCGATACGATTGCCGTTGATCACTTCGATAGGAATATCCATATCGTAGATCTCGCGCAATGCGGACGTTTCGATAATTTGGCTGACTGAGCCGTGACGGATCAATTTGCCATCTTTGAGCGCCACAATTGAGTCGGAGTGGCAGGAGGCGAAATTGATGTCGTGCACGACCAAGATGATCGTTTTGCCCAGCTCATTGACCATACGGCGCAAGACGTGCATAATCTGCACCGAGTGTTTCATGTCGAGATTGTTGAGCGGCTCGTCGAGCAAGATATAGTCGGTGTTTTGGCAGATCACCATGGCAACAAAGGCCCGTTGGCGCTGACCGCCGCTCAGTTGGTCTAGGAATCGGTGTTCGAATTCGCGCAGGTCCATATAGTCGATCGCTTCATCGACGAACTTCCAATCTTCGTCGTTGAGCCGACCCTGCGAATAGGGGAAGCGTCCGAAACTGACCAGTTCGCGCACCGTAAGGCGTACATTGATATGGTTTTCTTGTTTGAGGACCGAGATCTTCTTGGCCAGATCTTTGCTTTTGACCTTTGAGATCTCTTGTCCATCGATATAGATCTCGCCAGCATCGCGCGGGATCAAGCGGCTGATCATGCCGAGCAGGGTGCTTTTGCCAGCGCCATTCGGCCCGATGAACGAGGTGATCCCTCCCTTTGCGATTTTGAGCGAGACATTATCGACAACGGCTTTGGAGCCATATTTTTTTGTAAGATTGCGTACCTCGATCACGCCTTTGCCCCCTTTAAGAGTAGGAAGAGGAAGTAGAGACCTCCAACGAAATTGACGATGACGCTGATGCTTGTCGAGAAGGTGAAGACCCGCTCTACAAGCAGTTGGCCGCCTGCAATAGCGATAATGCTGATGAGCGTGGCCGCCGGAACCAAGAAGCTGTGGCGGTAGGTGCGCATAAATTCGTAGCTCAGGTTGGCGGCGAGCAGGCCGAAGAAAGTGATCGGGCCGACTAAGGCGGTCGAAACCGAGACGAAGATCGCGATCACCACCATACAGCGGTTTACAACTCGGCTGTGATCGATACCAAGGTTGATGGCTTGATCGCGGCCAAGCGAGATCGGATCAAGGAATTTAAAGAAGCGCAAGCTATACAGCGTTGTCAAAATAACCAGCACCGCCGAGATATTGATCAGATCGCTGCTGACGTTGTTGATGCTGGAAAACATGCGATCTTGCAGCACGGTAAATTCATTGGGGTCCATCACCATCTGCATAAAGGTGGTCAGGCTGCCAAAGAAGGTGCCGAAGATCATACCGATCAAGATCAGAAAGTAGAGGTTGCGGCCTTCGCGCTTAAACAACCAGCTATACAGCAGCACGGCGAAGAGCACCATACAGCCGACATTCATCACAAATTGAGTCTGTTTGCTCATTTGGATCAAGGTCATGCTGCCAAATAGGAAGATGATCAGCGTTTGGATGAGCAGATAGACTGAGTCGAAGCCGATGATGCTTGGTGTGAGAATGCGGTTGTTAGTGACCGTCTGGAAGATAACGGTTGAATAGGCGATCGAGAAGCAGACCAACAGCATCGCAACGACTTTGATGCCGCGACGAGGCAACGCAAAGCCCCAGTCGGTCACGCCGATCGTCATGTACAGGCCGATGCAGAGCGCGGCGAGCAGGAACAAGCTCAAGAGCTTGGCCCATAACACTTGCGGGCTGACGTGGTAGTTCTGGCGCGGCTGTTCGCTCACAAAGCCGGTGCTTCCAAGAGCCGTTTGCTTGAGGGTTGCATGCCCTTCTTTGTTAGGCTTTGCTTGCATACGCCCCTCGCTTTGTGATCAGATAGATGAAGATGATGCTGCCGACGATACCGACCACCAAGCTGATCGGGATTTCATAGGGGTAGCGCACCAGTCGGCCGAAGATGTCGCAGATGAGCACGAAGAGCGAGCCAGCCAGCGCGGTTAAGGGCAGGGTGCGCTTGAGGTTATCGCCAAAGATGATCGTGACAACGTTTGGCACAACCAAGCCCAAGAAGGGGATAACACCAACCGTTAAGACCACGACCGCAGTTGAAAGCGCAGTGATGGCGAGTCCGATATTCATCACTTGTTTGTAATTTAAGCCGAGATTGGTTGAGAAGTGTTCGCCCATGCCTGCCAGCGTGAAGCGGTCGGCATAGAGGTAGGCGACGATCGTCGTGGGAACGGCGATATAGAGCATCTCGTAGCGCCCACTCAGAATGCCAGCGAAGCTGCCCGCCATCCAAGCGCCGAGCGATTGCAGCATGTCGTAGCGCAGCGCGATGAAGGTAGTGATCGAGCCGATCACGCTGCCGAACATAATGCCAACCAAGGGCACGAAGATCACATCTTTGTATTTGGCATAGTCCAAAATCTTCATAAAGATCATCGTGCCGATCAGGGCGAACACAAACGAGACGGCAGTGCGCCCCAGCACAGATGTCGAGCTGAAGAAGAAGGAGCTGATCAGAATACCTAGGGTGGCCGATTCCATCGTTCCGGCAGTTGAGGGTGAGACAAACTTATTGCGAGCGAGTTGTTGCATAATGAGGCCAACAACGCTCATACTCATGCCAGCGATGATGATAGCGATCAGACGAGGGATGCGGCTGACCATGAAGGTTTGAAGCTGCTTTGAATCGCCGCTCAGAAGACCATCAAGGGTTACGGTACTCACTCCAATAAAGAGCGAAATGCCCGAGAGGATGATCAGAAGTACGATAGCGATACCGATGTAAAGTTTGTTCACGACAACAGCACTACCACTATGTGAGAGAGTGGAGAGTATGTGAGTGGAAGTGGCATCATAAGGGTCTGATCAACACCATCCACTCAGTAGTTTTAAGGCTTACTACTGCTCTATACTCGCCTTTAGTATTTGCTAAAACTGCCGATTAGTCTAGATGAATATCTGCAATTTGTCAAGTTTTTACTTATTTAATATATTCTATTCAGAATATCCGATTTTAGCCCTTTGCAATCACGAATTTTCAAACATGCTATAATCTTTCTATAGCAAGGAGCTTAGTATGTATATTGTCTATTCTGAAGAACACAAACTGCACGATCCACCTTACGAGTTTCTTGATGGACGCCTTTCACCATACCACGAATCGCCGCGCCGCGCTGAAATCATTCGCGAAGCCTTGATTGAAGCAGGAATCGGTACCTTTATTGAGCCGCGTTCGTTTGGGCTCGAACCGCTTGTGGCTGTGCATAGCCCAGCGCTTTTAGCCTATTACGAAAGCATCTATGACCGTTGGGTAGCGGCGGGAGGCGCACCCGAGGGAGTGATGCCATCAAGCTTCGCAGTGCGTTGGATGCATCAATTTTCGCCAGATGCGCTCAGCGAGCCGGGCTACTACTGCTTCGATCTGAGCGCGGTGATCACGGCCACTACCTACCCCGCGATTCGTGCCTCGGCCAACTGCGCTCTGACGGGCGCTGCTCTTTTGCTAGAGGGCCAGCGTAGCGCCTATGCTCTCTGTCGCCCGCCGGGCCATCACGCTGGGCGCGACCTCTACGGTGGCTACTGCTTTTTAAATAATGTGGCGATCGCGGCCGAATATCTGCTGCGCCAGAGTGGCGCTGGGCGTGCCCAACGTCCCAAAGCCGCCATTTTGGATATCGACTTCCACCATGGCAACGGCACTCAACAGATCTTCTACGAGCGCGACGATGTATTTTTTGTGTCGATTCATGCTGATCCAGAGCGGCACTATCCTTACTATCTCGGCTCGGTCAACGAGCGTGGCAGCGGCAGCGGAGAAGGCACGACTCTCAACTTCCCGCTCGAAAAAGGCATCACCAACGATCGCTATTTAGACGTGCTTGATCAGGCGCTTCTGCCGATCGCCGAGTACGACCCCGATTGGTTGCTGATTTCGGCTGGCTTTGATACCTACGAAGGCGACCCAGTGGCTCAGAACGATTTCGCGCTGACGACCGAGGTCTATGCCGAGATCGGGGCGCGCATCGCCGCCTTGGGATTGCCGACCCTGCATGTGCAAGAGGGTGGCTACGCAGTCGAACAGCTTGGCCTAAATGTAGTATCCTACTTGCGGGGCTTTTTATCAGGAGCAGCAAGTTAAGCTCGAAAACGCTGGCTTGCTGGATAGATAAGTGAGAAGCATGGAACGTATCGGCGAAGTTATCGAGTCTTCGACAATCGGGTTTACAGTAGGTACCTACGAGCTGCTTCAGGCACCGGCATTTGGTTCGCTGGTGCGTGCTCAGGCGCGCGCCGAGGATCAGTCGATCTATGCCTTGGTTTACGATATTCGCACCGGCAGCAAAGAGCCGGGTGGGCGGGCCGTAGTGCGCGGCCGCACCTACACCGGGCGCGATCTCTACGACCACGAGATCTATCAAGAGCATCCCGACTTGGCGGAAGTGCTGCAGACCGAGTTCTCGGCCATTACGGTTGGCTTTAGCGAATATGGCAGAATCTATCAATATCTGCCGCCTCTGCCGCCGCCGGTGCACTACAGCGTCTATCAGTGCAGCAACGAAGAACTGGTAGAGTTTTCGAACAATAGCGACTTCTTTCGCACGATTTTGTTCGCTGCCCAACTGCCGAGCGACGAGCTTTTGTGCGCAGCGGTGCGGGCCTTCGCACGGGTGCAGCGCGATGGGCATAGCTACCTGTTACGAGCCGGACGTGAGATCGCCAATCTGCTCAAAGACGATTACGATCGTTTGGTAGCGATTCTGCGGCGCATTCAGCCCTAATCGAGGTCGCACTGCCTTGCTCCCTTCTCCCGCAATGCGGGAGCTATGCATTACCCAACAGTTGTGTCGGCAGCAACAGGCGATCGTTCGCATAGCATCGCGGGAGTATCCTTGAGAGCACAGAACGCAGAGAGCTTGTATGCGATTTCGCTACGCGAAATCGCATACAACATCACCCCCAGCCCCTCTCCCGCACTGCGGGAGAGGGGCTGGGGGTGAGGGCAGATAACGCTGACCGTATGTCGATTTGTGGCTAATGTACAGATGCGGGAGAAGGGCCGGGGATGAGGGTAGGAGCTTCCACCTGATAGCCGAAGGCGGACGCGCTAGAAGCCGAATGGGAGCGAGAAGCCCATCCGCCGAAAGAATCGCTTCGTTGGGCCAGCATCTTCACAAAAACCTGAGGGCAGATCGTACGATCCGCCCTCGCCTCGTTTTCGAAATCAAGCTATTTTAGACGCCTAGCGCGCCGCCACCATCGACCACGATATCTTGCAGCGTGATGTGGGAAGCCTGATCGGAAAGCAGGAAGAGCACCGCATTGGCGATCTGCTCGACCGAGGCCAAGCGCCCGAGCGGGATCGCGTTGCGGAACTTTTCGAGGCTGCCTTGAACCGCTTCGTCGACATCGCCGGGCTTCATGGTTGCGCGCAACTGCTGCACCATAGGCGTATCGGCGGCGCCCGGCAGCACGCTGTTGCAGCGAATGCCATACTGAGCCAGCTCGAGGCCGAAACAGCGCATCAGGTGCGAAACAGCCGCCTTCGAAGCGCAATAGGCGCTCTGTTGGACGCGCGGAATCAGAGCGGCATTGCTGGCGATGGTGACGATATTGCCCGACTTCTGTTGCGCCATCTGGCGGGCGACCAGCTGGGTCAAAACGAAGACCGCGCGCGTATTGACCGCGAAGACCAAATCGTAATCGCTCACGCTCAGATCGAGAATCGGAGCGCCCTTGAAGACGCCCGCCACATTGACGAGAGCGTCGATGCGGCCGTAAACTTCAATAGTGCGCTCGACCAGCGCTTGAATCTCGGCGTCGTTAGTGAGATCGGTCGGAACAGCCAAGACATCGGCTCCGGCGGCGCGCAGCTCCTTGCTGATTGCCTCCAGGGCCTCTTTATTGCGGTCAGCGAGCACAACACGCGCTCCAGAAGCGACTAGAGCGCGTCCGATACCTTCGCCAATACCTTGTGCAGCGCCAGTCACGATTGTGACTTTCGCCTCGATACCTGTGAGTTGCATAGCTAATAATCCCCTTGCGAAATAGGAAGTGTGGCGCAATTATACTGCGATCTTTTCTGGCGACTGCATCTAAATCGCCCTCTTTTTCGTCTAAAAAATGGTATCCTGATATGTACACCAAGGGACCATGCAACGTTTTCTCTTATGAGACTTAAAACGAAAGGAGGATGCGCTGCTTTGCTACCGAGGTAGTGCGCATACGCTATGAAAACAACCATTCGATTTGCTTCAGGGCTTGGGCTGATTGTTGTAATCGCTCTGTTGGCCCTTAATCAATTCCTATTTCCACGAGATGTTGAGGCCGCCCATAGCTGCAACGGCGGAAACGGCGTCTATCTCTATGAAGATCGCAACTACGGTGGGCGCTGTATTCGTTTGACTGAAGGGGTCGATAATCTAGCCAAAGAAGGCTTCGATGATATCATCTCTTCGATCAAGCTGAACGGCGACTGGATCGCGACGCTCTACGCTGATCCAAACTACCAAGGCGCGATGACGGTCTTTACCAGCGACGATCCCGACCTGAGCGACGATGAGATCCGCGTTAATCGGGCCTCTTCGGTGCGCGTCTATCGCGGGCGCCTGCCGAACGAGAACCGCTGTGACGGCGGCGAGGGCGTTTATCTGTTCGAAGATATCAACTATCGCGGCTACTGCATCAAGCTGACCGGAGATCAGCGCGACTTCAACTCCTTCGGCTTCGACAACGCCGTTTCGTCGCTGCGAGTCATCGGTGCTTGGAGCGTAACCCTCTACGAGAATACCCTCTTCCGCGGCACTTCGTCGACCTTCACCAGCGACGATCCCGACCTGCGCGATGATGCTATCAACATCAACCGAGCGTCGTCGGCTCGTGTAAGCAGCACGGTGCCGAGCAACAATCGCTGCGACGGCAATGAAGGCGCCTATCTCTACAGCGAACGCAACTACGCCGGACGCTGCGTGCGCATGACCAGCGATAATGTCGACTTGCGCACGGTCGGCTTCGACGATGCGGCCGCTTCGATACGCATTATCGGCAACTGGAGCGCGACGCTCTACGCTGATCTGAGCTTTAATGGCGCTTCTTCGACCTTTACAAGCGATGATCCTGATCTGAGCGACGACGGCATCGGCTACAGACGCGCCACCTCGATTCGGGTCGGACGCCCGGGCGCTGGCCTGCCCGCGCAATACGCCTGCGACGGCCAGAACGGTGTCTACCTGTATGAGCACCCCAACTACGCCGGACGCTGCGTGCGCCTTACCAACAGCATGGAAGATCTGCGGATCGTGGGCTTCGACGATCAAGCCTCTTCCTTGCGCGTGATCGGCAACTGGACGGTTTCGCTCTACCGTGACCTGAGCTACACCGGTATCTCGTCGACCTACAGCGCCGACGACCCTGACTTGAGCAACGACGGCATCGGCGATAACCAAGCGACCTCGATCTTGATCCACAATCAAGGCGGAGGCACGGGTGATTCTGGGCTTGCCTGCGATGGCAGCGAGGGCGTCTACCTCTACGAGCATCCTCAGTTCGGAGGCCGCTGTATCCGCTTCGTCTCCGATGCGCCCGACCTGCGTGTCTACGGTTTCGACGATCAAGCTTCGTCGCTGCATATCGTCGGCAACTGGACCGCGACGCTCTTCCGCGATCTGAACGGCACGGGTATCGCCACCATCTTCACCGAGAGCGACACCGATCTCAGCGATGATTCGATCGGCGATAACCAAGCGACCTCGCTGCAAGTGCGACGCCGCTAGCCGATCGGCCCGAAGCAAAAGCGACACCCCACAGAGAGGTGTCGCTTTTATTTTGTCGATCATCTGGCGGAGAGCTTGCTAGCTCCCATCCCGTCCTCACCGCGTCCGCCTTCGGCTATCAGCATCCTAACCTTCCATACGGCGCCTCGCAGCTTGCGCTGCGACCTGCTTGCTGCCAACAGCAAGCAGGCTCACAGCCCGCTTCGCTCTGCTTCATAACAAATCCGCTCAAAAACGTACATTCTTTCACAAAAACTGGGGAAAAGTTATTTGAGATGTCGCGCGACAGCGCGACATCTCAAATAACAAGAATAGTCAAGTTCCGCTCTGCCGAAGGCTAGTTTTGAAGCGCCTAGAGGCGCTCGAAAATGCCAGCCGCCCCCATGCCTCCGCCGATACACATCGTCACCAAGCCGTAGCGCGCTTCGCGCCGCTGCAGCTCGTTCAAGAGCTGGATCGTCAGCTTGGCGCCAGTGCAGCCCAGCGGATGCCCCAAGGCGATCGCGCCGCCGTTCACATTGGTCTTATCCTGATCTAGGCCGAGCTGGCGGATCACCGCTAGCGCTTGGGCCGCGAAAGCCTCGTTCAGCTCGATCAGATCAATGTCGCTGAGGCTGAGACCCGCCAGCTTCAAGGCTTTGGGCACCGCTTCGACCGGGCCGATCCCCATCACCTCGGGGGCGACCCCGCCCGTCGCGAACGAGACAAAGCGTGCCAGCGGCTTCAGCCCGAGCGCTTCGGCCTTATCGCGGCTCATCACCACCACGGCTGCCGCGCCGTCGCTGGTGGGCGAGCTATTGCCCGCCGTGACCGTGCCTTGCACGTGAAAGACGGGTCGCAGCTTGACCAGCGCCTCGAGCGAGGTGTCGCGGCGCGGGCATTCGTCGCGCTCGAAGCGAAAGCTGCTGCGCTGCAGTTTGCCATCGCGATACTCGTTGATCTCGACCTCGACGGGCACGATCTCGTCGTCGAACAGCCCGGCATCTTGGGCCGCGATGGCTCGGCGATGGCTTTCGTAGGCGAAGGCGTCGGCATCTTCGCGGCTGACCTTGTAGGTGCGCGCCACGTTCTCGGCCGTTAAGCCCATGTTGATGTAGATGCCCGGATCGTGCTCGGCTAGGTAGGGGTTGGGCGAAAACTTGTAGCCGCTCATGGGCACCATGCTCATGCTTTCGCTGCCGCCCGCCACAACACAGTCGGCCATACCGCTCATAATCTGCTGGGCCGCTATGGCGATCGACTGCAAGCCCGAGGCGCAGAAGCGATTGATCGTCATGCCGCCCACGCTATCGGGCAGGCCAGCCCGCTGGGCCGCGATGCGCGCCATATTCAAGCCCTGCTCGCCCTCTGGCATGGCACAGCCCAAAACCACATCGTCGATCTGATCCGTCTCTAGTCCGGCGGCGCGCTCGATGGCTGCCTTGATCACGATGGCTGCAAGATCATCGGAGCGTGTCGTGCGGAGCGAGCCGCGCGAGGCGCGCCCGACGGCGGTCCGTGCTCCTGAAACGATGACTGCTTCACGCATAAACTTCTCTCCTTTGACCTGCTAGTTTCGTAAGGGTTTGCCAGTTGCCAGCATATGTTGGGCGCGTTGCAGAGTGCGTTGGTCTTTGCAGAGCTCTACAAAGGCCGCGCGCTCCAGATCGAGCATATACTCTTCGTTGACCCATTGCGCCGCGCTCAAGCCGCCTCCCGTCAGCACATGGGCTAGGCGCGCTGCGATAACCGCGTCGTATTCGGTGGCGTAGCCGCTCTGCAGCAGCATATAGACGCCGACCTTAAGGGCGGCCTCGCCGTCGCGCCCAACGGCGTAGCAGCAGCGTTCGCGGCGCGGCGCTCGGTAGCCCGTTTCGACCAGCCTGAGCACGGTCTGTTTGGCCCGGCCCAACAGGTGCGAGCGGTTGAAGACGATCTCGTCGTCGGGGCGCAGATAGCCCAGATCGCGCGCTTCTACGGCGCTGGTGCTGACTTTGGCTTGGCCGATGGTTGTCATCACCTTTTCGAGTGCCTCTTGAACCGCCACCGAGCCGTAAGGCACGGCTGTGCTCACCACGCGCCGCACCAGCTCTTTGCAGCCGCCGCCCGCCGGGATCAAGCCGACGCCGAACTCGACCAGCCCAAGGTAGGTTTCGGCGGCCGCTACCACATGCGCGCCTGCGAGCGTGATCTCGGTGCCGCCGCCCAGCGCTCGTCCTGCCGGAGCGATCACAACCGGCTTGGGGCTGAAGCGAATCGCCATCACAAAGTCTTGAAAGCTCTTGACGATTTTATCGAGCTCGTCGAACTGCCCCATCATGGCGGGCTGGCCGAGCATCATCAGGTTGGCGCCGAACGAGAAGTCATCGCCCTCGTGGCCGATCACCATGCCCTGCCACTGCTCTTCCTTCAGCATCTCGAGCGCCTGCATGCCCAGCGCCATCATATCGAAGTCGATGGTGTTGCCTTTGCTGTGGAACTCGAAGCAGAGCACGCCGTCGCCCAGATCGATCACGCTGGCGCTGCGGTTGGAGGCCAGCTCGCGACCTTGGGCCTTCAGCTGGGTCAGGCTGATGCAGCGCGGATCTTGGGGCAGCGCTTCGTAGAGCTGCTTGATTGGGTTGTAGACCAAGCGCTGGCCGTTTTCGCTTTTGTAGAACGAGGTCGCGCCGCTGGCGATCATACTCTCGACCCAAGGGGCCACGCTGATGCCACGGGCGCGCATCAGTTCAGCGGCTTCCGGTACGCCGAGTGCATCCCAGGTGGCGAACGGACCAAGGCTGTGTTTGTAGCCCCAGACCATGGCGTTATCGATGTCGACGATGCTATCGCTGATCTCGGGGATGCGCCGCGCGGCATAGGCCAGCAAGGGTAAGATCGTATGCGCGATCAGTTGGGCGGCCCGATCGTTGGGGTCTTGATGGGCGCGCTCGACCAAAAAGCGTAGCCGCTCGGGCAGACTACGGATCTTTTGGACCTCTTCGGCCAGAGGAAAGCTTGGCTTCTTGGGCGGCTCGTACTCAAAGGTCTGTAGATTGAGCGGCCAGAAGGAGCGTTTGCCCTCTCCGCGCTGCTCTTTGTAGAAGCCGCCGCCCGTCTTTTGGCCCAGACGCTTGGCCGCGACCATCTTCTCAAGCAGTTCGGTCTTTTGGAAGGTCGCGATGCTCTCATCGTCGGGCAGGCTTTGGGCGATAATCTTGGCGACATGCAGCATAATATCAACACCGGCCAGATCGAGCAGACGGAAGGTGGCCGTGTTGGGCCGCCCGATCAATGGGCCGGTCAGCGCGTCGACCTCTTCGACCGTATAGCCATGCTCTTGAATGAATGCGAGGTCGTTGAGCGCGCTGAATGCGCCGAGACGGTTGCCGATAAAGTCGGGCGTATCTTTGGCGAGCACCACTCCTTTGCCCAAAACCTCTTCGCTGAAGCGGCGGATGGTGGCGACCACAGCGGGGTCGCTATCGGCGGTGGGGATCAGTTCGAGCAGGTGGAGGTAGCGGGGCGGGTTAAAGAAGTGTGTGCCCAAGAAGTGGGCGCGGAAGTTTTCCGAACGTCCTTGGGCAATTTGATGAATTGGGATGCCGCTGGTGTTAGAGCTCACGATGCTGTCGGGATTGCGAACGGCTTCGATGGCGGCCATCAGTTCGCGTTTGGCTTCGAGCTGCTCGACGATCGCTTCGATGATCCAGTCGGCGTCGCTAAGAAGCTGAAGATCATCGCTGGTGTTACCGAGGGTGATGCGTTCGGCATCGCGTTCGTGCATGAGGTTGGCGGGACGCGCTTTGCGCATGCGCTCGAAGCCTGCTTGCACGATACGGTTACGAACGCGCCGGTCGTCAAGTTGGAGGCCGCGCGCTTGCTCTTCAGGTGTTAGCTCTTGGGGAGCGACATCGAGCAGTGTTACACGCAGTCCTGCGCTGGCGACCAGTCCGGCGATGGCTGCGCCCATGGTGCCTGCGCCCACAACGGCGACATGCTGTATCGTTTGCCTCATTGCATATCATCCTTATTTTATGCGGTATTCCCTTTGCATCTATTGTAGCACAGCGCTCTTTCTAGATACACCGCCAGAAAGAAGAGAAAAATACGATTTGAAGATCTTGTGCTGGGTCGTATTTGTATAGTGGAGCTGCTCTATGCTATTTGTCAGTCTGTTTGTTGTTGCTACAACGATCTGGATCGGTTACTGTGTCTGGCAAGATCGACGTGCTATGGCTAGTATGCCGCTTTTGCTGCCCAACGAGCAAACCCTTCATTCAGCGCCGCTACTGTCGATCATCATCCCTGCTCGCAATGAAGAAGCGGTCATTCAGCGCTGTTTAGAGGGTGTTTTAGCCCAAGACTACCCCAACTACGAAGTGATCGTGGTCGACGATAACTCCAGCGATGCCACGGGCGCGATCGTCGAGCGTTTCGCCCAGCAGCATGCCAATCTCCAACTGGTGCATGGCAGCCCACTGCCGGAAGGCTGGGTCGGTAAGTGCCACGCCTGCCAGCAGGGCGCTCAGGCGGCCAAGGGCGAGTGGCTGCTCTTCCTCGATGCTGACACCGCGCCCCACAGCGGTTTGGCTAGCGCGCTCTACAGCTATGCGATCCGCGAAGAGCGCGATGTGGTGACGCTCTTCCCGTTTTTAGAGCTGGGCAGCTTCTGGGAACGGGTGATTATGCCGACCTTTGTGGCCTTGATACTAGTGGTCTTTCCGGTCAAGCGTCAGAATGCGCCCGATGTGCGCCCCGACGAGATCGTCGCCAACGGCCAGTGTATCTTTGTGCGAGCCGGCAGCTACTGGGCTATCGGGGGGCACGCTGCGGTGCGCAACGAGGTGTTGGAGGATGTGCGGATCGTGCAGTCTTTGCGCGCTTCGGGTGCGCGTACGGCGGCGGTTTGGGGCGCTCGCTTTTTGGCGGTGCGTATGTATGTCAATGGGACGCAGGTCTTTCAGGGCTTGGCCAAGCATGTGCTGGCCGGACTGCGCAGCAGTGGCGGGCGCGCAGCGAGAGGCGGCACACGCCAGTTTGCTCTGGCTTTCGCACCCATCTGGCTGATCGGCTGTGCTGTTTGGTTGCTGTTGAACGCAAGCGGGCCGCTGGTTTGGGCTGTGTTGGCTGTGGCGCTCTTGGGTTGTGTTGTGCTGCTGAGCTTTTGGGCGGTTTTGCTGCGTGAATATTACGCCCTGCCAGCGCGTTATGTCTTTTTGTGGCCGCTCGGCATGCTGAGCTATGGCAGCATCGCGCTCTGGTCGCTGTGGCGGGTCTGGAGCGGGCGAGGCTTGCCTTGGAAAGGCCGGATCTATTCCAAGTGATAGCGAAGTGCTTGATCGCTTGCGTTTTGGCTTTCTTTTTGTTTTTCCGCGTTGCAAGTGCGCAGATCTGTAAACGGAATTGGAGTGATACGAAATCTGTTGGGATATTTGAGGGCGCTTTCCATGCACAGTCAGATACAGGCCTGTGGTGGCGGAAGGGCTGTTGATAGCCGTAGGCGGACGCGCTAGCAGCCTGCTTGGGAAAGAGACCAAGCCGCTAGAGCGCTGAACGTAGTAAGCGGATGTGCTATCACAATACAAGAATGTTTGGCGAAGGCCAATGCTTAAGACCTAAAATAACAACAGACCCCACAAGCGAACTTGTGAGGTCTGTTTATTATCAGCGAAATGTGCTGGATTATTCGGCGCTGCTTTCGCCCTCGCCCTCAGCAGCCGGAGCTTCAGGAGCGGTCTCTTCTTCAGAAGCAGCTTCTTCAGCAGCAGCCTCGGTGCGGGAAGCGGTCAGGCTCACCAACAGTTCGTCGCCATCGGTCAGGATGGTGTAGCTGTCGGAGGTAGCCAGATCGCGCACGAAAATGCTCTTGTCAAATGCGTCCAGACCACTTACATCAACCTCGATGTGCTGAGGAATGCTGGTCGGAAGAGCGCGCACCTGCAAAATGTTGTGCGACAGGTTGATAACAGCCTCATCGCGAGCAACCAGGGGCGACTCGCCAACAATGGTTACCGGAACTTCTACGGTCACTTCTTCGCGCAGGTTTACGGCCAAGAAGTCAACGTGAATGATTTCGCGGGTCAGCGGGTGGCGCTGGAAGGTGTGTACAAAAACCGAAGTGGTCGGCTTACCCTCGATATTGAGCGAAATAACGCCAGTGCGGCCTGCCTTGCGGAAGATCTGGCCAAACTCGCGGCTGTTCACTTGAATCGTAAGGTTATCGACACCCTTGCCGTAGACGGTTGCAGGCAGAATTCCTTGGCGGCGTAGGCTTGCGACTTTCTTACCGACGACGGTTCGGGGGGATGCTTTGAGTGTAAATGTTTCAGACATCGTGTACTCCTCACAGAATTTTGACCACATCTGGCACACTTGCCGCGTTGTGGGTTACACGCTAAGTGACCGGCACAGGCGCGCCGGTCACTTCTAACTGGCAAGTATACCATACTATGTATGATTTTTCAAACGTGCCAGCTCGATGAAACGCTCGTTAGGCTGGCCCAGACGGCAGAGTTAGGCTTTAGCAGTTTTGCGTGCTGTTCATACTATTTATCCCTGTAGTTTTCTTGTTTGGCTCACATCTTGTCAGTATTTTTTGAGAGTGCTACAATAAGGTTCGGCATGGCAGATATAGCCATAACAGCTTGATGTTGTTGTGAAATAGCGCCTGCTTTCCCCGACCTTGTCCTCCCAACTTGCCCAAGAAAGCATAGCTCTAGCGACAGTGATAGCGGAAGACGGTAGCTCTGCTAAGCGATTCTGTTTCGTGTTAAAGCGCTGAAACCATATCTGTAAACTTGACATAATCTAGATATACTTTCAACCAAGCTTGAAATGTGAGTTTGGATAGCGATTTCAAGTCGACAGCATGTTCAAATGGAGGCGATCTGACCAGATCAGAGGAGATCTCTATGGGACGATTAGATCCTGTGCTTTTGAAGTGGTATCTAGAGGAGTTGCGTTCTCAAGGTTGGCGGGTGATCAGCCAAACCGAAACAACTGCAGAGGTAGAGCGGATTCGCGTTTGGAATCGACGCGGCCTGATCATTGCTGCTGTGCTCTTGCTGGTCGCTGCAGTACTTAAGTGGCTTGTGATCGCGATCGGAGCGATCTTGGTCTTGACCTTCGTTTGTATCGATTATTTTGTGATTCAACGCCCAACGCGTGGCACAGTGACAGCCCAGCAAGCCCGTGAAGCCGCCCGTCTTTTGGAAGGTGAATATCAAGGCGAGTAGGCGCGCGGCCCGCTTGAAGTTGGCGCTTTGATTGAGCATGTTGCTTATAGTGCAAAAGCTTCATTCAAAATAGTTAGCTAGATTCAGCAATAGACCTTGAACGCAACAAAAGACGAGCCGAGCGGCTCGCCTTTTGTGTGTCAAGCCACATTCCGATCTGGAACGCGAGAGCGGAATGTGACTCTTTTCTCGGTTTTGTTGTTACAGGTCGCGCGTGTGAAAGTCCTTCAGCTGATTTAGTATCAGATCGCGCTTAGAGCGCCGGTGTTCGGGTGTGCCAGTCGGTGGCGCGCTGATAAGTATCGCCGACACGCAACAGGGTCGCTTCGTCGAAGTGCTTACCGATCAGCTGTAGACCGACCGGCAGGTTTTCGCTGAAGCCACAGGGCACAACCAAGCCGGGCAGGCCCGCCAAGTTGATCGGCAGCGTACAGACGTCTTCGAGATACATGGCCAACGGATCGTCGGCGTGTTCTCCGATGCGGAAGGCGACGCTCGGTGTGGTGGGGGCGGCCAAGATATCGACCTGCTCGAAGGCCTGCTGGAAGTCGCGGCGAATCAAGGTGCGTACCTGCTGGGCACGGCGATAGTAAGCGTCGTAGTAGCCAGCCGACAGGGCATAGGTGCCGAGCATAATACGGCGGCGCACTTCAGCGCCGAAACGCTCGCCACGGGTGCGCGAGATCTCGTCCCACATGCTCTCGCCCTGTTCGCGCGGGCCATAGCGCACACCGTCGAAGCGCGCTAGGTTCGAGCTAGCTTCGGCTGGAGCGATGATGTAGTACACTGGCAGAGCGTAGCTGGTGTGGGGCAAGCTAACTTCGACAAGTTCGGCGCCCAGCTCTTGCAACTGCTTGAGCGCGGCGCGCACGGCGCTTTCAACGCCGGGCTGCATACCCTCAACGAAGTACTCCTTGGGCACACCAACCTTCAAACCGCGAATATCGCCCGTGAGTGCAGCGCGGTAATCGGGCACTTCAACCGGAGAGCTGGTGCCGTCGAGCGGATCTTGACCTGCGATGACCTGCATCACCAATGCTGCATCTTCGGCGCTGCGCGTGAAGGGGCCGATCTGGTCGAGCGACGAGCCGAAGGCGACCAGACCATAGCGGCTGACACGGCCATAGGTCGGCTTGAGGCCCGTTACTCCGCAGAGCGCGGCTGGCTGGCGGATCGAACCGCCTGTGTCGGTGCCAAGGCTGGCCAGCGAGCTGCTCGATGCGACCGATGCAGCGCTGCCGCCGCTGCTGCCACCGGGCACGCGGTCTGTATCCCACGGGTTGTAGGTTGCGCCGAACGCGCTGGTCTCGGTGCTCGAACCCATGGCGAATTCGTCGCAGTTGACTTTGCCCAACAGCACGGCTCCGGCATCTTTGAGGCGTTTGATGACGGTCGCATCGTAGGGCGGCACAAAATTTTCGAGAATACGCGAGCCACAGGTGGTCGAGGTTCCCTTAGTTGCGATGACATCCTTGATAGAGAGCGGAATGCCTAACAAGGGGCTGCGCTCGCCCGCCTTCAGTCGTTCATCAGCGCGAGCAGCTTGGGCCAAGGCTCCTTCTTCATCAACAACGAGATAGGCGTGAATCTGAGGTTCAACCTGGGCAATCCGCTCTAAGAGCGCTTTGGTTAGCTCGGTCGCCGACAGCGACCCGTTGTCGAGCTGTTCACGAGCAGCAGCGATTGTCAGGTTATGCAGTTCAGTCATTGTGTTTCCTTGATATTGAGCGGTGTCGTTTGCCGTACAATTTGCGGTAAGCTGGCGGCAAGCAGTGTTGGCAGCACAACCAGATTCGGTAGTTCATCAAGCGGAACCCAAACAGGGGTATAACTGCCCCGAGCGGCAATACGCGCCGCCGAGAATTCGACTCCGGTTCCGGTGCCAAAGACGCCACTTTCGACATGAGCCAGAAAGTAGAACTGTTTGCGACGTGCAGCTCGTGGGTGCATATCGACCAATTCAACTTGAGCAGCCAGCCGTTCGAGCACGACATGTACGCCAAGCTCTTCCAGTGCCTCGCGAATCGCTGCCTGCTCTGGCGTCTCCCCCGGTTCGATACCGCCGCCTGGGAATGTGTAGTAGGTTCGCTTTTCGCGCACCCGCTTGATCAGTGCCAGGTGGTTATTCTCGATCACGATCACACCGCTGCGCGCCATATCTATGCCTCCTGCCGTCTATTGTACCACGCCGTTACGGGCCCACTTCCAGTCTATTGTACCCGTTCTGGTCAGATTTTTGCTAGGCGAGGAAGCTAGCATACAAGCGCATGCGGGCGGCTCAAAGCTCGGCGGCTAGGTCCGCATTCTTTGGGCTGTATCAAGATTCTTGCGAACTGCTTGCAGAATCGAGCGCATAGCTCCTCAAGCAACTGCTATTGTAACAAATCTGCAAAGCGTTCCTGCATGTTGAATACCAAACCCGTTTCAAGCCGAAGGCCAAAAAGTATCTGATCTACCGGAGCAGCTATAACCTTGCAGGAATTGCTTTGGCTAGCGCTTGTTATAGCAAATCCGCTCAAAGACATACATTCTTTCAATGCGGAAAGATAAAAAACTGGGGAAAGAGTTGTTTGAGATTTCGCGCGACAGCGCGAAATCTCAAACAACAAAAAGAGAGCAGTTCTGCTCTGCCGAAGGCCAAAAAGTGTCTGATCTACCGGAGCAGCTATAACCTTGCAGGAATTGCTTTGGCTAGCGCTCGTTACATATACCAAGGGAGATCTTTTCATCTATAGATGTATCTTCGTTGTGGTCATCCATATGGATAATGATAAAAATGAGCAAAGTAACCGTTGTGGCCACACAAGCAGCAAAATAGAAGCTGAATACAAAAATGCTCCCCTCTTCGCCAAAAAGATAGATACTCAAAGGATAAACTGTGGCTGCTACAATCACAGCGATTGTTCGCCAGCGAGAGACGGCTTCGGGCGATTCAGGGACAGCAGGTTCAACACGTACAAAATCCCAATAGTCTCGTTTAACGATGATTATGAGGCTCGCTATAGTTGCACCGATCAGCATGGCAAGCCATTCACTAAGTGATGGCATACGTTCGCGGTTATAAAAGATCATAAAAAGGCCGCCAAGAAATATCCAACTAAAGACGAAAAAAGTTATAATGCCGCGAACCCTACCCATAGCATATCTCTTTCTTTGTTAAGCTTGCTATCATAAGAAGCTATCCTATTGATACGCTTTCTGGATTTTATTAGTTCTGCATTTATGTTGAATCTAAATAGCGAGCCTTAGAAACACTGCCGTATATTCCTGTAGATGTAATCAAGCGATGATTAGTGGGCTGACAGTAAAAAGAATGATGTTTGTACTATGTCGTTTTCGTCTTGGGTGCTTATTTACGTTTCTTCATGTACGAAGATGAAAATAATCTGGTTACCTATGGATTGTGATATCAAATCCGCTTGGTCACGTAGGTCATTACGTTGGCGGAGAGGCTTCTAGCCCCATTCGGTCCTCACCGCGTCCGCCTCCGGCTACCAAGCTCCTGCCCATCCATACGGGCTGTTACCTGCCTGTGCGCAAGGCCCCCCGAAAACCTGATGAATGTGCTACCCAATTCGTTTGCAGACTGGCATTCTCACGATAGGGGAAAAGCAAAACCGAGGAAAGAGGTGTGTGAAATCTGGCGCGACAGCCCGAGATTTCATGCGAAATCCGCTAGAAACCGTTGTATGTTGGGGGTCTTTCGGCACACAGCTACAACAGCGAGCTTACGGGCGAGCTGTTGGTAGCCGTAGGCGGACGCGCCAGTAGCCCTCTTTGGGGGAGGAGACCAAGCCGCCAGAATACTGAATCAATCAAATGGATTTGCTATCACACAACAAAAAGAGAGGTTCCAGAATGCATGCTGGAACCTCTCCGTCTATGTAAGCTCTTTGCTTCTAAGCGATCAATAAGCCCAAGAACTAGCGATTTTCGACCAGAATATCTTCAAAGCCGAGTGCTAAGAAGGCCTCTTCGCGATAGCCATACTCTTTGGGATCGAGCGCTGGCTCAAGCGAATGGAACTGCAGCCAAGTGATGCCGGCTGGCAGATCGAGCTCGATGCTTTCGCGGGCGGGCTCGCCCACATAGAGCGTGCGAATGTGCGTATCGCCGTTGGTAACTTCGACCTGGCGCGGAATCGCAAAGCTATTGATTGTAAACGAAAGCTCGACGCGGCCCGGCTCGGTACGATACAAGCCCAAGAGCGCGGTCTGACCCGTCCAGCGGTGGAGCGGTCGGCCCGGTTCGGGTTGGCGCGCGCCCTGCCAGCCCTTACCCAAGAGCACACAGGTCTCGTTAGAAGGGTTCTCGGGCAGACGATAGAGCCTGCCTTGAGGCGTATCGCTCACCAAGAACTGCTCGGGCGGCAGATGGGCCTCGATCTCCTGTTGGCGCAGGTTTTGGGGATCTTCCTGCGGGTTTGGATAGAGTACCAAATGGGTGATGTTGAAGGAGCGGTAGAGACAGCTCGGCCCATTTTGTTCGGCCATAATGTCGTCGAGCTTGTAGGCTTCGCGCAGATGCGCTAGCAGCGCTCCGGGCGGGTTATCGCGCGATAGCTCGCCGTACATCACCGGATGGTTGTGTACCAGCGCGAAGTACATGCCGCGATTCGAAGGGTTGGGCACTTCCAGCAGCGCGCCTGCATTGTCGAGCGTGCCATCGGTGAAGAAGGCTGGTGCTTGGGCCGGTTCATAGGCATCGACCGGTGCTGGCAGCAGCTCGAAGCAGAGCAGGAAGAAGATAATCGCCCACGGCACAAGTTGAGCGTTGGGCGCCGATAGAGCGCGCCGGCTCGCCAAACGTCCCAAGATCTCTTTAAGGCCGATCGCCAGCAAGACCGCCAAACAGAGAATGGTGATCACAACATAGCGAGCCGGCGCGCGCGAGATGCGGATGATCGGCAGTTGGAAGAGTGCCTCGTAGGGCAAGAGAATGCCCGTGTTGTATCCGAGCACCAAAAGCTCTGGCCCCATGGCCAAAATCAAGAAGATCAGGCCGCTGAAGAACCAGAAGCGCGACTCCTTCCAGCGCCAGCGCAGGGCAAAGAAGCTGATCACCATCGCTACATAGCTCAGGCTGACGACCGTTACCGTCACGCCTTCCTCTTGGATCGAGAGGCGCAGCGGCTCGGCCCAGTCGCGCCAGAGCGGGTGCATGGGGTTGGGCACCAAGAATGCGAAGAGATCGGCCGAATGGTAGACCGTATCGGTGCGTTTGCGCACCATATAAGGTTCTGGCCCACCCAATTCGTTCAACATCGGAATGACGATCGGTAGCACCGTAATCAGAAAGATCAGCTGCATCACGGCGGTGCGCCAGAATAGGTCGATAAAGGCTTTCTTCCACTCGCTGCGACGGGCGAACCACTCGGCAATCAGCAGCACGCCGGTGAAGAGCTCGCAGTAGACGCCGAACTGCCAGTCGTTGAGCGACGAAAGCGTTAGGCCGATCGCTGCCCCCAAGAGAAAGCGTAGACTGCCGCCTTGCAACCAGCGCCGCAGACAGAAGATATAGAGCGGGATAAACTCGACCGCGTTGAGGTTGGGCTGCCCCACTTCCAAATGGAAGATCTGGGTCGGCGCAAAGGCGAAGAGCGCGCCCGCCGCAATGCTGGCCAGACGATGCTTGCTGATATCGTAGGCCAAGAGATAGGCGGTGTAGGCCGAAAAAATGAAGGCCAGCAGACCGATCAGATTGTAGGCTACGATCAGCCCGAACAGCTCTTGAAAGGGAATCGATAAAAAGGCGTGTAACGGGCTAGATGCAAAGAAATAGAGACTGACTCCGGTCGGATAGTAGAGCCAAGTCGTGTAGTAGGGGTTGGTGCCTAACTCTAAAACCGCCTTACGCATCCACCAGAAGCTCCAAAGGTACTCTTCGGCATCGACCTCGAGGCCGACCACATAGCTGTTGAGGTGGGCGCCAAGTGGATAGGTGAAAAGCAGGGCTAGAAGGCTATAACCGAGAATAATCAGAAGATGGGTAATAAATGGACGTGTTTCAGGTCTTTGTAACTTATTACTCAAGATCTCTATCCAGAATCAGTAGGCATTCTCTTGTTTGCCCGTGATAATGTCACTTACGGTTCGAAGGATAATTTTAATATCGAAAAGCAGCGACCAGTTCTCAAGGTAGTACAGATCGTAACGGGTGCGCTCTTCGATGCTGGTATCGCCGCGCAGGCCATTGACTTGGGCCCAACCGGTGATACCTACCTTTTCGCGGTGGCGTCGCATATAGCGCGGGATGCGCTGGCTGAACTGTTCGACCCACACCGGCTGTTCGGGGCGCGGGCCAACCACGCTCATATCGCCCATTAGCACATTGATAAACTGGGGCAATTCGTCGAGCGAGGTCGGGCGAATAATGCGACCGACACGGGTTACGCGCGGATCGTTGGGTGTTGTCCAGTTGCCGATCGCTTCGGCGTTGATGTGCATAGAGCGGAATTTCAGACAGAAGAACTGTTTCTCGTCGACGCCGACGCGCAATTGGGGCCAGAAGACCGGCCCGGGCGAGTCGAGCTTGATGGCGATGGCGATCAAGATCATAAGTGGCGAGATCAACACCAACAGAATGGCAGAGAAGACGATGTCGAAACTGCGCTTCAAGAAACGGTTGAAGGGATTGTCGAGCGCCACATTTTTGATGCTGATTAAAGGCAGACCGCTCAGGTCGCCGATACTGATCTCGTTGTTGGTCAGTAGTTGGAAGGTATCGGGATAAACCTTGATCTCTACCGCTTCATCGACGATCTGATCGACTAGCTCAAGTAGATCGTCGGAGTTCTTCGAGACGGCGATGATCACTTCGTCAGCTTCGGTGGCATGCACAACGCGTCCCAACTGCGAAGTGCGCCCAAGCACGGGTAAGTCGTTGATGATCTCGCCCACTGCTTCACTGTCTGAGAGAAAACCTTGCACCACATAGCCTAGCTCGGGCGAGCGGCGAATGGTCTGCCAAACAGCACGGCCAGGCGCCTCTGAGCCAACGATCAAGACCCGTTTGGTGTCGATGCCGTGTTGGCGCAGATAATAAAGCAGCGAGCGATGCAGCATGCGCAAGACCAACACCGTGATGATCGCCGCGATCCAGCCAGCGGTGAGAATCTGGCCCGGTATGGGCAGCTCTTCGCGCAGGGTCTGCATCAAGAGTGCGTTGATCATAAAGAGCGAGAGCGTTGCCAGCGAGATTGCCGTAAAGACTTTGTAGGCTTCGTCTACGCGGCTAGCCCCGCGTCGCAGCGCATAGAGCCCATTGGTGGTGAAGGTGATCGAACAGACGATATTAAAGAGTATTAAAACCAAAACGAGTGTGTTTTGGCTTGGGAGTTTGTAGAAAGGTGCAAAATAACTATCGTAACCCCAAACAAAGGCACAGAGAAACGCCGCATTGGTGCCTAAAATATCACCAAGAATGCGGAGTGCGGCGATCAGTATGTGCCAAGTACGCTGTCGTGAGCGTGGTCGGCTTTTAGCCGACGTGGCGTGCTGTTGGGGGGAGGAGGAGATTACGGCCAAGGGCAAAGGCCTCCCTGAGGCTAATACCCAACTCGATCAGCAAATTGAGCGGAGCGGGTGTTGTTGCGGCGAAATGCTTCCGATGAAAAATGCGCATTGCATCATAAAAAGCGCGAATCGAAGGCAGGGCACGTCGCGTGCTCGAAGCTCGTTTGTAGTGGAAGACCTGCACTTTGGGATAGTATACCACGCGCCAGCCGTACTGTTTGATGCGATAGGCCCAATCGAGGTCTTCTCCATACATAAAGAAGGCTTCGTCGAGCAGACCAACTTCCTGAATAATGCTTGTGCGCAGCAACATGCATGCGCCGACCACAGCGTCGACATCACATTGGATATCGGGGTCGAGATAGGTCATGTTGTAGCGTCCGAAGCGTTCGCTCTTGGGAAAGAGCTTAGAAAGCCCGGTCATGCGGTAGAAGGCCACTTCAGGTGTTGGGAAGGAGCGGCGACAGGCAAGATCGAGCGAGCCATCGGGCAGAATAAGCTTTGGCCCCACGATACCAACATCGGGGTTGCTTTCAAGGAAGTCAACCATACCATCGAAGGCCCCAGCTGGGACGACGGTATCGTTGTTGAGTAGCATGACATAATCAGCGAGAGCGGGGCCAAAGCTTTGGTTAGCTGTAGCATCGTGCTCTGGCTGAGCGCCGATGATTGTACGTATGGCGAGATTGTTGCCATACGCATAGCCGCCGTTGTGCGGGCTAACGATCAGTTCGACTTGTGGAAAGAGTGTACGCACCATTTCAGCGCTGTTATCGCTCGATGCGTTATCAACAACCCATACGCTCAGATCGCAGCGAGTCGGGTGTTCGTAAATCGAACGAAGGCAATCTTCGAGCAGGTCAGCACGATTATAGTTAAGAATGACTACAGCCAACCGTGTCATAGGTCTAAATCTCCACAGGCGTCCACGACTGATCTTTTAGCCAATCGGTAGCACCGTTCGCATAGGCGTTTAAGACCTGGGCCAAACTCTCTTGGTCGAAGGTCTCATCAGCGGCCATATGGCCATACGAGTCGCTATATTCAAGTAAAAACAAACCCGGTTGCAAACGAATGGCCTTTGTAAAGGCGTTTTCCTCGTCGGTACGAATCACGCTGATCGATCGTGATTCTCCTGAGTCGAGTTTCGCAATCGCAGCCATAATATCGTCGCTTGACGGTTGTTCGATTTCTTGGTCTTCATCTATCCGGAGGCGTATCATAGCATCGTACTCCTGTGTATATGCCTTCGCGATTGGCACTATTATACTACACATGTGATTCGATGTACTATCCACACTCGGGGTGCGCCCTTGCAAAGCACTTTAATGACCTCTCTGTTCGCGAACAGAAATGCCTGTAAAATCTACACCCTTAGTGCTTTGCGCTCGGCTTGTTCTGAGAGATAATTGGTCTGTATCTCTCAGAACATTGCTTGCTTTAAGTCGAAGTGAAGCTCCTGCCTTAGCTCTAGTTATTGCTAGCGCTTGCATCACCGTTGGGGCGAGTGCGTCGTGGAATAGCGCTAATCCCCGGTCCTTCAACCGAACGTCCTGCGATTTCGGCGGCGAAATTGGCGGCCACAATGGGGTCGTTGGTTTCGTGGAGATGGATGGCAAAGGCAGCGGCGAAGACATCTCCGGCCCCAGTTGGGTCGCGCTCAATTGATGGTCGGGCTGGAATAGTATGGGGCTTCCCATCAAGATAAAGTGTCGCACCTTTGGCGCTACGAGTCAAGACGACAATCGGACAATCTTGGGCGTATTGTTCCGCTTTGCTCTCATCACCCAACACGTCTTCGATGCTCATAACGACCGCGCTGAGCTTGCGCAGCTCTTCAGGGCGCGGATCCCAAGTTTGGTAGCGAATCGGCGCTGGCAGCTGGCTGTCCCATTTGCGCATCCACCCTTGGGGTGTGAGGATAACGCGCGCCTTGGGAAAGAGCTCGACGAACGAGAGATCACATTCGTGCAGAACGGGCCCGAGGTGTACCAGCGGGGCATCGCGCCAAGCTGGGGGCAGATCGGCTGGCGAGATCCAAGCGGCTTGGGCGTGCAGCCACTGCTGACGCCCGTTAGAGCCGTAGCGATTTTCAAAAGTCGAGGTCTGCTCGGTTGGGGTCGAGACGATTTCGATGCTTTCGGGGTAGTTTTCGGGTAACTGCTTCGCTGCCGTAAAGATCGCCGCCCGCATGCCAAGCCGTTCAGCTGTAATGGCGGTGTAGAGCGCTGTGCCGCCAGCAGCTGTGCCTCCATCGGGCAGCAGGTCGCGGGTGATGTGTCCAATTGCTAGGTAGTCGGGAGTATATGTCATTGTTGTATATCCGTAGCTTCAAAGGTAAGGATGAACGAGCCTATCGCTCGGAGTGATCCCAAATTCGGTTGATCACTTTCTGTTTATGGCCTTCGACAGAGTGGAACCTGACAATGTTTCTGTTTTCGTTTTCACACGTTGCAAAAGGGCAGTCTGTAAGCAGATGTATACCAAATCTTTGATCACTTCAGCACTCTGGCGGTTTGCTCTCTTCCCCAAAGAGGGCTGCTAGCGCGTCCGCCTACGGCTACCAACAGCTCGTCCGTAACCACAGTGTTGTAGCTGTGTGCCGAGAGACCGCCCCCAAAATACCACGATTCAAGCCGAATTCGTATGAGTATGAGCGAACCCGCTGCCTGAAGACCTGCTTTCTGTCTGCAAGGCTGGCTATATCTGGTCGCTGGGTTATCCCCTAGAATACAAGAGCGTGCGATGAGGCTCCCTCATCGCACGCGATCGTGGTTGTATGGCAGTGGAAAAGTCTTACTGTTTCGCAGGGAAAATGACGATTTTGCGGTTTTCGCCTTCGCCAGTGCTTTCGGTATAGACGTTTGGGTCGTCGCGTAGCGCCAAGTGGACGATGCGACGTTCGTAAGCGCCCATTGGTTCGAGCATTAACGAGCGACCTGTCTGGTGAACGCGTTCGGCCATGCGGCGAGCCAAGCCTTCGAGCGACTCTTGGCGGCGCTGGCGATAGTTGCCAACATCAACCACGATTTGGGGCCATCGTTGTACCCGCCGACTGACCAACAAGTTGACGATGAACTGCACCGAACGCAGCGTTTCACCACGTCGTCCGATCAACAGGCCCATAGCCTCTTCATCGGCTCCTTCGACATGCAGCGTTAAAGTGTGTTCGATCTCGCCTCGTTGGCCTGGCACCTGACTGGTTACGGCTGTCACATAGGCTTGGATATCCATGCGCTCAAGCAAGTCTTCAAGGATGCGTCGAGCGATGGCGACAACCGCAGTGTGATCCTGCGTAGCGGTAGTGGCAGGGGTTGTGTCGTTCTCATCGTCATCGACTACCGAGACGCGAACCAGCGCCTCCTCACCACCTTCACCACCTTCGAGCACCGCAATGACGACCTCATCGCGATCCTTGCCGAGCTGCGCCAGAGCCAACTCGACGGCCTCGGCAATGGTGCGAGCGCTTATTTCAATGCTCTTCATCCTGCCCTCGTCATTGCTATGATCCTCTGGTACGTAGACTAGAAATTGACTGTTTGGCTACACTGTACCAGAGGATAGAACGGTCTTCAACATTTGCTTAACGGCGACGGCGTTGGCGGCGCATTTCGGCAGCGCGGTTGGTCTGGGTTGTGCGCGACTGCTCTTGATTGCTTGCCTCGGCCTCGCTTGCGCTATCTTTTTGAGAATCTGATTCTTCGACTAAGGGTTGCAATACATCCCAAAAGCCGAGCTTTGGTTGAGCTGCAACGGCTTCGCCGCTAGCTGTTACGCTGACATCACTGGTAGCGGGTGTCAGGCTTGGCATTTGGGGCGCTCGATCAGGAGGCAAGAACTTCAGGTAGTTTGCCAGCGAGCCCCAACCACTTGTAAAGTACTGTTGGATAATACCGATAACGTTACCTACCACCCAGTAGAAAACCGCGCCACTGGGGAAGGTAAAGGAGATATAGGCGAAGAAAAGCGGCATAATCAGCATCGCTTGGCTCATAGCCTTTTGCTGCGGATCTTGCACGCGTGGGATCGCCATAAGCTGTTGAACCAGCTGGAGGGTTACCGACAAAATCGGAAGCACCAGGTAGTTCCAGCCATTGAAACCGCTAAAGTTTCCTTCAAAAGCGCCTAAACCCAAATTAAGGCCCAGGAAGGGTTGTGTGAGTACCGCTACAACACTGGGATCCTTGAGAGCTTCTTGTACTCCAGCGCTCAGATATTGGTGGTTGGCTGGAATGGTTAGGTGGTAAACGGCTTGGTAAACACCAAAGAAGATAGGAAGCTGAAGAAAGAGTGGCAGACAACTGGCTGCCGGGTTGATTTTATAGGTTTGATATAGCTTAAGCGTTTCTGCTTGAAGCTTTTGTGGGTCCTTGCCGTACTTGCGCTGAAGCTCTTTGATCTCAGGCTGAAGCATCTGCATTTTGCGACTGGACTTAAGCGCAGTCAGCGTCAATGGCAGGATCACAAGACGAGCTATAATCGTAAAAATAATGATACCATAGCCAATGCTGCCTGTACTGGTCGAGAACCACAACAGCGCACGCTCAAGTATCCCTACAAACCCATGCCAAATGAACATAATGGTTTACATATTCCTTGGGGTCAACGACGAGGCGCACGTTAATTCAGAAGAGAAGTATGCGCCTAGTCGTATTCCCTGCGATGTTAGTTGGAAGTGATGTCATCTCGCCAGAGGCCAGCCTGGCGGATTAGCTGTTTGATGGTATCTTGCAGCAAAACAAATGAGATGTCTTCAACCTCACTGCGTCGTACCACAAAAACCAAGTCATACCCTGGTAGGATATGTGGGAGCAGATGGCGGACTGCTTCGCGAACACGTCGTTTAGAACGGTTGCGAACCACAGCGTTGCCGATTCGTTTTGCGACAACAAAACCGCAACGTACCTGTTTGCGACGGTTTGGTACACTACTAAGCATTACCAAACTATGTGTCCAGTTGCGGCCCTCGCGTCGAACCCGCTGGAACTGGTCTGGTCGGCGTAAGCGATCGCTCCGTTTCACGACCTAAACGCAAACAGATACATTCGCATAGCCCATCATTCTAGCGATGGCCACGTCGAACAATGCGGCGCTCATCACTCACCGTGAGCTTCCAACGGCCGGTGATACGGCGGCGGCGTAGTACGGCGCGTCCGTTCTTATCGGCCATGCGCGCCAAGAAGCCGTGCTTACGGCGGCGAGGGATTCGTTTCGGTTGCCAAGTTCGCTTAGGCATTGATCTATCGCTCCTTCACAATCTATCGGTCGGTAGATGAATTGCTGTTTGTAGGCAGCTTATTGTTGTGCGAACCGTTTATGTAACGACGCAACGGGCAAGTCTACAATTCAGCGTTACAATGAATAAACTCGCGCTATTATACCCTCTCCAGTAGGGTAGTGTCAAATAGTTGTGCGCGAAAACAGCTCGAATGTTTGGGGCTCTAAGCACACAACTACACGGCGGGCACCCTTTAGGGCGCCCGCCGTGTAGAGCGGGAACGAACCTTGGCTAACGCCTATTCGTCGTCCCCAACGCTCTGCAACGTGCGGCGGATAGCGTCGCGCTGGCGGCGTGCCGAGTGGCGATCACCATCATCGTCGTCGTCTGGCTGGTAGCGGCGATCCTTGCCTCGATTCGGGCCACCAAACTTGGTGAGCAGGTCCTCGAGGGTTGCATTGCCAGTAAACTCTTCCTCATCGCTGTCGTCAGCCGTCACATAGGCCTCGGTGGTACCCGTCAGGGTCGGGCGGTTGCGGCGCTCGTTGCGCTCGCTGCGGCGGCTGCGGCGCTCTTCGGTAGCGGTGACGTTGGCGAAGCGAGCAGCGGCACCAGGACCAGTGCGCGGCACGACTGTGCTAACAGGTGCGCTGTCCTCTTGCGGCTGGGGCTCGCGCGGGCGATCTTCCAGACGCATGGTCAGGCTGATGCGCTTGCTTTGAGAATCGACCTCAAGCACGCGAACCTTAACCTTATCACCCGGCTTCACAGCGTCTTCGACCTTGGCGACACGCTGATCGGAGAGTTCCGAGATGTGCACGAGGCCATCGCGACCCACACCGATATCAACGAACGCACCAAATGGTGCCAAGCCGCTGACGGTGCCTTCCATAATCGCGCCCGGCTCCAGCTGCTGCAGCTTCTGCTGGCGCAGAGCCTTGCGCAAGCTCAGGCTGATGCGGGTGCCCTCGGGGTCTACTTCCAACAGCTTAAAGGTGTGGCGCTCGCCGACCTGAACAGCGTCTTCAGGGCGCTCGACGCGACCCTCAGACAGTTCAGAGATGTGTACGAGGCCATCTTTGCCCACGCCGATGTCAACGAAGACACCGAAGGGAGCGATGCCCGTGATCGTACCCTCGACGGTCTCGCCGGCCTTCAGGTTGGCGAGAGCATCGCGATTGATCTCTGGGCGGCGCTGACCACCACGGCGGCGCTCGCGCTGGCTGCGCATGGTCAGGCTAATGCGGCGGGCCTCCGGATCGAGGCTCTTGATCCGCACTTTAACAGTATCGCCGATCTGTACAACATCCGACGGCGAGTCGATACGGGTATCGCTCATCTCCGAGATGTGTACCAGGCCGTCGCGACCCACGCCGATATCAACGAAGATACCGTATAGCGCGATCGAGGTCACGCGACCTTCCAACTCCATTCCAACCTCGAGATCCTTCATTCGGCGAGGTTTGCCATCTTCTTCGGCTACGGGAGTATAGCTTGCACCCTCACCGTCAGCCTCGCTGGCACCCTCTGCTGCCGGAGCTTCTTCAGCGCTGGCTTCTGCAGCGTTGACTTCCTGCTCCTGAAGATTCTCATCTGCTGTCTGCTGCGGTGCGGGGACAGGAACCTCCGTGGCCTCAGCCTCTGCGGTGGTTGTCTCTGCTGTGCTTAGCAGCTCGTTGAGCAGCTCTGGCTCAGCCCCTTCATCCCTGCGCTCGTGATCAGTCATGACCGACATTCCCTCCTACGCGATTCGGTGTACAATTCAAAAAATGTATCAATCAACTAGCTCACAATTGAACTAGTGAGTTAATAAACAGCTCACCTTTGCTCAAACGTTGGCTCTGGTGAAGGTAAACACTATGTTAACGAAGCTCGAGGCGGACCATTTCGGCCAAGCCACCTTCGCTGAGATCATCGAGGCGGTAGTACCGACCTTTTAGATGTTCCGCTAATTGGCGCGCCAGTCCTCGTTCGAAGTTCGGGTGTTCTGTGTCAATAACGATCGCACGAATATCTTGCTGAGCAACGAGATCGGCGATCTGGTACGCCTCCGTTTGAGGGGGCATATTGCTCATCGAAACATTCGCCTGCCCGTCTGTTAAAACTACCATTAGTGGCAGCACTTCGGGGTCAGTGCGACGTGCGCGATCTAACACTTCCAACCCGGTTAAGAGGCCGCGCGACAACGGCGTTTTTCCGCCAGTAGGCATCGTCTGCAAACGTTTCTGCGCCAGTTCAACGCTATTGGTTAATGGTAACAACACCGTTGCGTAATCGCGCTGGAAACTAATCAGACCGACCCGGTCGCGCCGTTGGTAGGCATCTCGCAGCAGCGAAAGTACTGCCGCTTTGGTCGAACGCATGCGTTCTTCCGCTGCCATACTCCAACTGGCATCAACCACAAAACAGACGGCATTGCGAGTGCGTCGTACGCGGATCTTCTGGCGTAAATCGCTCCGTAGTAATAATACTTTACGTTTGTTACCCGGAAACCGCTTACGACGGCTCACTTGATAGGGTGCTGCCTCGCGTAAGGTTGCGTCTAATGCGAGGTCGGTCACCTTCTCGGCTCGTTTACTGCCGATATAACGTCCCTGTTTGCGAGTTGTTCGGGTTCGCGAACGTCGTCCGGGCGAACGGCGCTGCATCTTGTCGCCTTGGCTTTCGATCTTCTGTTTGTTTAAGAAGGTCTGATCCGTGGTGACAGTTTTATCACTCTTGGTTTTATCGCCAGATTGACCTTGACCAGCTACCGATACGCCTGTGGGTTCGCCAGCCGAACTCTCTCCCGAGGTCGCCCCTTCTTCAGCGGGTTGACCGTTAGTTAGATCATCTTTTTTTTTACTTGGTCGCTATTCGAAGCGCCCTCGGCTTGCTGTCCACTTCGCTCAAGTGCCGCTCCGATCCTCGCCTCGTCTACCTTAATTTCGGTGAAAGGTTGGCGTCGCATACGGTGCGGGAGTGCCAGCTCTGCAGCCAAGCGAATATCTTCAGCTGTCAGCCTAATGCGGCTACTCCAAGCGGCGTGGGTGCGGGCCGTCTCGAGAATGGCAAGGTCGGCGCGGTGTCCGTCCACACCGAGATCAACTGCGAGACCAGCCACAATAGCCATATCGGTATCGTCGATTTGGACCTTTGGCAACAGTTCGCGAGCGTTTGCAATGCGTGTTGCCAATTCCTGCTCGGCCTCGCTCCATTGCTGAATAAAGGCCTGAGGGTCACTTTCAAACTCAAGGCGACGCTTGATGATTTGAACGCGGCTTGAAACCTCGCTCAAGCCACCAATCTCTACTGCCAGACCGAAACGGTCGAGCAATTGCGGTCGCAACTCGCCTTCTTCGGGGTTCATAGTACCTACGAGGATAAAGCGAGCAGGGTGCGAAACACTTACACCTTCGCGTTCAACCGTATTGACGCCCATCGCGGCTGCGTCGAGCAGCAGGTCGATAATATGGTCGTCAAGCAGGTTTACCTCGTCGACATACAGCAATCCACGGTTTACCTGAGCAAGCAGACCTGGCTCAAAACGGCGCTGACCTTCCGTCAAGGCGTGTTCAAGGTCGAGCGAACCGACCACACGATCTTCAGATGCAGAAACGGGAAGTTCAACCAGACGTGTAGGGCGAGTCGTGCTTGGGAGTGGTTCACCAGCTTTGGCACGGGCGCGACACTGATCACACCAAGTGCTTGGCTGGTTGGGATCACAGCTGTATGGACAGCCAACAACGACAGCGATCTCTGGCAGAAGCCGAGCGAGCGCACGAACTGCGGTGGACTTTGCTGTTCCTTTTTCGCCTCGAATCAGTACGCCGCCTACGCGCGGGTTAATCGCGTTGAGGATCAGGGCGCGCTTGAGACGGTCTTGACCGACGAGAGCGCTAAAAGGATATACGGGCCGTGGTGATGTCATGGGTGTAACAAGAAAAGCCCTCCAGCCTCAAAGGATAGGCAGGAGGTATAAGCGACAATGCCTCGTGTGAGTGATAACCATATTACGAGACACGGGCACCGACATAAACACGTGCATTACCTTAACAGACTAAATATACGTACTTAACGTTGTTCCAAGCGACATTGTCGCATAAACATAAAGAAAAGTCAAATTATATATAAGTCGTTTATCATCTAGTTTTCAGGGTCTAGATTAGGCTTTAGAGAGAGAAATAACCCTGTCGAGCAAGAGGCTTCAAGCCACACTATGCCTTTACAAGATGGCTCGAATTTCTTCATTTTGTTAGGCATTATACCAAATCTTGTCAATTCTTGGGATTGAACGAAGGTATTTTCAATGCGCATGCCTTCTGTGACAGGAAATAATTCTTTTATTTTGGGATGGTATGAAAGCTACTCAATAACAATCTGACGCAACGCTTGTTAAGATCTAGCGATTGAGTAGCTCGTTTACGATTATAGGCTTAAAAAGCGATCTAAGGCCTAATCAAGTATGGGCGGCTCGTTTGTGCGAGAGCGCATGTTGCTAGCGAAAATCTGTCAAAAGATTTGGGTTTCGCTTAGCGGCAAAGGTGTAAAACGATTTAACCAGCTTCATCGGCTATTCTAGGTTATCGATGAAAGCTCGCATATATTCTACCCACTCTTGCTCATTCACAAAGACAAAAGGCGGTTGATGGCGTGCTCCTTCGACTAGCTGAAGCGCTTTTGGCCCTTGTAGCGTTTGGAAGATCGCCTCTGCTTCGGCAGGCAGCACCCAAGGATCTTCGGCCCCACTCACAAGTAGGGTCGGTGTATCGATCGAGGCGGCGTATTCGACCGGATTATGGCTAAAGGCGTTGCGGCCAACCATAACGCTGCCCCAGAAGAGCAAGAGCTCGCTAAGCGGCCAGCTTGGCACCCCAATGTGTTCGAAGCGGTGGCGCGCGGTTGAAAGCAACCGATCGAAGACCCCTTCGAGGATGATGGCTTGCGGTTCGATCTGTTCGACGGCCACGGCCCGCATAATGGCCGAACCGCCCATCGAAACACCATAGAGGATGATCGGCTGTTCGGGCCACATGCGCTGGCTATAGTTAAAAGCCGCTACAACATCTTCGGCCTCGCGAATGCCTAAGGTGGTATCGTTACCGCTTGAACCGCCGTTGCCTCGCATATCGACCAGCAACACGTTATAACCAAACTGATGCATCCAAGCTGCGGGCGTGAGCAAGCTATCTTTGCGATTAATGTAGCCAGCGAAGCCTATCACAATACCGCGCGGCGCTTCATGAGGGATATACCAAGCCTCAAGATACTCGCTTTCGTTTAGTTGAATGGTATGGATTTCGTAAGGAAGGTTATGTTGGCTAGGGGTTTGCCTATTTTCTGGGCGCGCAATCGGTACGCCTGTGAAGAGATAGTTAGCCCATGTCAGCAATGATGTTTTGTCGACCGATATTCCTCGCAAACCATCGCTGCGAAAATGGGTGAAGGCATAGGCTTGAATCGCAATGATCAGATTAGAGAAGAGGAATAAGATCGTTACGAGCGTGGCAAGCCATCGGATCAGGTTAGACGTGCGGTTCGTGCGCTTGCGAGAAAGCTTCGCTTTTGGGTGCATTGGGGAGCCTTCTGTTTGTTTGGTGGTCCTAGTACGCAGGTTTGAAGACTAGTGATATGCGTAACAATCTTGGAATAGTATTTGCTGACACTAGCTTGGCTCGCTTGGTGGGCCGGAAAAATTAGGCTTCTGGTAGCCTAAAAGTGCAAACAGTTAGCTTTGATGATAGATTATAAATGAGAAAGCAAACTATTCTTCTCGATCTAGACAAGAAAGGGAGGACTAGTACAGCATGTGACAATGATACTATGTTGTAACTGAAGTATCTAGGTTACAATACGATTACGAGATAAACCTAACTATATTCAATTCATTACTACATCATAGGAATAGGTATGCTTGTACAGCAAGAACCGCCTGCGGAAATGCGTCCGTTGTACTATAACGTTGCTCTCGCCATTACCTTGGGCCTGAGTTTTCTTAATGTGCTAGCGCTTGGCATGCTTATCGCATCCCCTACCAGCAGTGGGAATGCTTTTTACATGTCGCTGATGAGCCTGCTCTCGATTATGATGTGGGTTGGGCTATTTGCGGTAAAGCGCGAACATGCGGGCAAAACTACGCTTCTGGTGGGCTTACCCTTGTTAGCGAGCACGGTTGTTGGCCTCTTGGTTGATGGTAGCGCGCTGATTGCGATAGTAAGCTACTGTATTCCCCTGATTGTCGCATCGATGTTTCTGTCTGCGCGCCACGTCTGGGCCGTGTTGGGTCTTTGTCTGGTGTTGAGCGCAGAGATCATCATCTTGGATGTGCGCGGCTTCGACAGTCCGATCGTACCTGGCAGCCCTTTGTATGTTTGCGGTGTGGCGACCGTCTTGCTGACGATGGTCTTAACCACCGTCTTCAGCGTTAAGGGGCGCGAGGCACTACGCGAAGCTCAATTGGCTGCTGAGCGCCAAGCTCGCGAGCTGGAAGTAACCCAGCAGGCTCTGTATGAACGCCAGCAAGAGCTCGAAGCGGCACAGCAGCAACTCAACAAGCACAACAAAGCCCTGCAATATAAACTGATGACGGTTGGCGAATTGGGTCTGGGTGTTGTACCATTCGCTCCGGGCGTGTTGATTGTGCCGGTTTTTGAGCAAGTGCTGCTCGATATGGCACATACCGTGCGCGCTCGCTTGTTGGCGGCTTGCACCTTTCAAGATGCCAAGATCGTGATTATGCATCTCTCGAAGGTCGATATTCGACCCGCCGCCGTGGTGGTGCTGACTCAAACGCTGGAAAGCATTGCGGCCTTAAATGTAGAGGTCATTGTTGCCGGCGAATATGAAGCTCTTGGCACCTTGCCCCCCGAGATCAAGTGCGTCGCCAGCCTCAAAGAGGCCCTTTTGGCGCTAGAAGCAGAGACAAACGAAATTGAAGCCCAAGCCCAAGCGGCCTAGGCTCGTAAAACATCTTCTCCGGCTTGCTTAGCATACAGGCTTCCAAGGCAACACGCCAAGGGGGCCTTTATGCTAGACAAGCATAGACGATATGGTGCGACACAGCTCGGAAGTAACCCCAGCTCTGCCAATAGCCCTGTATCTCATCGCTATATTCCTGCGGCGCGTTTTCGAGCGTTTGAGCTAAGGCAGGTAACTCTTCGACCTCGATCTCGCGGAAGGACTCGATCTTCTCATCTTCGTCGCTGACCACGATCTCGCTATCGTCGGTGTCGAGTAAGAAGATGTAGGTTGCGAAGTTGAGCAGATTGCTGGGAGTTGTATCGGCGTATTCGATCACGGCTAAGAAGCGGGTGATGCTCGCTTTGAGGCCGGTCTCTTCTTGAATCTCGCGCCAGAGTGCTGCCTCGATCGCCTCGTGATCTTTGATGCCCCCCGTTAAAAGCCGAAAACAACCTTTAGGATAGATCGTTTTGATTGCCGTGATCAGCTTGCCATTTGGGCGGCGAAGCACCATACAGACTTCGCCAGTTCGATCGGACATATTGAGCGGCTGCGTTTCGATATCGTCGAGCACAGCGCGGATACGTTCGGGTGCGCCGTATTGGGCGGCCAAAGCCTTGATTTCGGCCTCGCGTTCGGGCGATAACATAGGTTCTATCCTAAACTTTCAGCTACGATGTCTGATTCCAGATTAATTTGGGCTGATGCCGAAGCGTTCTAAGAAGGCGGCGCAATCGTAAGCCGACCAGCGTGCCAAAGGCTGGTTAGGGTGGTGTGAGTCGCTGCCTGCGGTGATGAGCAAGTTGTATTTTTGAGCCATCGTTCGATAGAAGGCGCGCTGCTCTTCGGAGTGGGCGGGGTAGAAGACTTCAATGCCGTCGAGGCCTGCTTGGGCGAGAGCTGCGATGTCTTCTTCGGTCGCAGGGATAGCGTAGATGCCTTTGGAGCGCCCCGGGTGTGCCAGCACTACCAAAGCGCCGAGCTTGTGGCCTAGGGTGATGATATCGGCCACATTGGGCGGGTTGTAGGCGTTCGGCACTTGGGTGAGCAGGTAGCGCATGCCTGCGCTCTCGTCGTCTTCGCCCGCTACGCGACCGGGCAGCTCGTTCGAGCGAGCCAGAGCGGTGCCAACATCGGCCACATTGGGGCTGCGCCCAAGTTTGTCCAAGCCTTCCAGCTTCCAGCCAGCGCGCGGTAGCTCTTCGATTAAGCGCTGGGCGTCGGCAGCGTTGGAGCTAAAGACCGAATCGCAGAGCGCCAGCAGTTCGGGCGCTTCGGGATCGGCCCCGTAGATCAGGGTGTGCCAGAGCTTGCCATTAAAGCCACTATCGATCTCGACCCCGCTGATCACATGCACACCGAAGCGTTTGCCAGCTTCCAACAGCGCTTTGACATTGCCCGTAGTATTGTGATCGGTGGCGGCGATCGCCAACATCTCTTCTTGAACTGCGTGTTGGGCAAGCTGTTCGGGTTGCCAGCTGGAATGGTGGGGTGTAGCTGTTGTATGGATCTGAAGATCAATGATTGGCTGAGCCATTGTAACCTCTGATATGAAACATGCACTTGCAGAAGCGCTTCTGTAGAGTCGCGTTCGGTTGCTTTATCGGCCTAGAAGCGGCCGCTCCGTGTGTATTATACCATCGCTGACTTGCGAACCCTCGCTTGCACTCAACAGAGTATTGCTCGAGTGTTTGCTTGATCGCTTGCTGTTTTTTAGCCTTCGGCAGAGTGGAACTGACCTCTCATACCAAATTCGGTTGATTACTTTCTATTTGGCCTTCGGCAGAGTGGAACGTAGCTCTTTTTGTTGTGTGCTNTTTCGCGCGACAGCGCGAAANAGCACACAACGTCTTTCCNTCGTTTTGTTTTCTCGCGTTAAGCAAATGCACGTCTTTCAAACGAATTTGGTATCATACCTCCTTCCCCGTTGTGAGGGCGGCTTCGTCGCTGGGCGCAGACTACGACCGTCTGGTGGCGGGCGGGATGTTGGTAGCCGAAGGCGGACGCGCTTAGAGCCTTGTTTGGGGTAAAGACCAAGCCGCTAGAGCGCTAAACTCGTTAAGCGCATGGGCTATCAAACAGCGACACGCCCGACCCGACTGCCGATCGAGGTGAGCACTTCGTAGGCGCTGGTATCGAGCCAAGTGGCGACTTCATCGGCCGTGATCTCGGCCTCGTCTTGTTTGCCGAGCAGAGTGGCGCGGTCGCCGACTTTGGCCGTGCTGATGTGGCTGACATCGCACATAACGTAATCCATACAGATCCGGCCTACGATCGGGGCGCGCTGGCCGTTGATGATCACCTCTTGCCAAGCAGGGCTGCGACGCAAACCGTCGGCGTAACCGACCGGCAGGGTGGCGATGCGCTGCCAATCGTGAGTGGTGTAGCGGGCGCCATACGAGATGCTTGTATCGGGCGGCAGATCGACGACGCGCGCGATACGGGTGTGCCACGAGAGGGCGGGCCGTAAGTCGGGCAGCTCTTCATCGAGGCTGGGACAGAAGGGCAAGAGGCCGTAGAGCGCGAGACCGGGACGCACAAGGTTGTGGCGCGGATAGTGGCGGTGCAGCCGCAGCAGAGTCGCGCTGTTGGAGGCGTGAATGTAGCGTGGCAAGATCTGTGCGGCGGCGAAGCGATCGAGAAGCACTTCAAAACGGGCCAGTTGGGTATGGGCCAAGACCTGCGCTTGCGAGAGTGTGGCGACCTCGGTGAGGGTGATGGCATGGCTTGCTAAGCTCTTGTCGTAGTAGGGCTCGGGCGTGCAAATCGGTGGGGCGTGTATCTCCCAATCGCCGTCGGCTGTGGCGAGATGCGTGTAGATCCCTTCGATCTCGATGCCCGGCAGGCTGCTAGCTAGTTGAGCGAAAGAAAGAGCGTGGTAGGGCAGCACGCCTAGGCGGCTCATGCCGGTGTCGATTTTGAGATGAGCGCGGGCCGTGCGCTGCAATTTGAGGGCGGCAGCGCTGAGGGCGTGCGCTACTTGGCTATCGAAGAGTGTGACCGAAAGGTTGAGCGCGATCGCCTCTTCGACCTGTTCGGGCGGAATGTAGCCCAAGAGTAGGATGGGTGCTGTGATGCCTTCTTCGCGTAGGGTTCTGGCTTCGGCGAGGGTGGCGAGGGCCAAGTGGGTCGCCCCGTTTTCGAGGGCAACAGGTGCGACCAGTTCGGCTCCGTGGCCGTAGGCATCGGCTTTGAGCACCGCCATCACATGGGCGTTCGGGCCAGCGTAGCGACTCAGTTCGCGCACATTGTGCCCGATTGCGGCGATATCGACCTCTACCCACGAAGAAAAAGTATGTGTACGAGCCATAGTGTCTATAAGTAAATACGAGGCAGGCCAGCCAGACCAGCTCGGGTTCGTTCCCCCAACATGTCAAAACGGCCTATCCTCGTGACGATCACTGCGTTTTATAACTAGGAACCTAAGGTTCCAAATGTCTAGATATGGTTATTGTACTGCCTACAAACTGATGGCAAACTGATGAGAAGCTGAGATTGAGCTGGTATAGCGGGGGTGAGCACGCCAAAGGCTCAGGAGTGGCGGGCCAAAAGAACCCGGAAACGTCCATCGCCGCGCACCTCTTGCACGCTCGCGAAGATCTCACGTAGCACTTGCTCGTAGGGCAGGAAGCGATTACAGACGATGAAGAGTTTGCCATGGGGCTGTAATTGCTGGGCCGATTCTTTAAAAAAGCGCAGCGCTGTGTCGGTTGTTTGCAGGCGGCCCTGATGAAACGGCGGATTGGTCACGATTGTGTCGAACTGCTGGTCGCGCACCGCGCTGCAGACATCGCTGACCAGCACACGGGCGTTGTTGATCTGGTTGCGTTCGAGGTTGGCGCGCGCTAGCTCGACGGCCGCCAAATTGCTATCGAGCAACGTCACCTGGGCTTGGGGCGCAAGCCGAGCCGCCAGCATGCCGACCAAACCGCCGCCACAGCCAAGGTCGAGAATCTGCAGTGCCTCCTCCACCTGCATCGCTTCGATCAACATCAGACTGCCATCGTCGAGGCCGCCGCGCGCGAAGACACCGTCGCGCAGCTCTAGGCTGAGTCGCTGGCCGCGCAGCTCGATATCGATCAGCTCTGTTTGGGCGGCTGCGCTCTGGCCCTGCCAGTGAGAAGGACGAACCGCTGTGATCACGCGGCAGCCTTTGGCGTACTGGGAGTTGCCAGCGCTTCCAAACAGCTCTTCCACATATGTACCGACCGACACAATGCCTTTGTCACGCGGGCCGCCGACGTAAAGCATGGCATTGGGTTTCAGCAGACGCCCAGCTTCGCTGATCAGGCGTTCGAGCAGAGCGCGGTTGGGGAAGGGCACAATATGCACAAAAGCCGCATCGAAACTCGCATCGGTGTAGTCGCCGAGTTGATCAGGCGAGATCAGCTTGGCCTGCTGGAAGGCAGTTGTCTTCAGGGCCGAAGCAGCCTTGGCGAGGGCGGCGCTATTGTAATCGGCGATCACGAGCCGACCGGCTGGCGAGAGACTGTTTGCGATCGCGCTGACAAGCCCGGCCTCAAGCAGACCGAGTAGCAAAACGTGCTGATCGCCTGAAAGTTCGGGAACATAGGAAAGAAAAAGTTTACTGGTCGGATCGAGTTTGTTAGCCATAAACGATTGAGTATCTCTGTGATAGCGGGCCATAAGCCCAATCTTACGACCCAAACGCACTGCGGCTTGCATCATACCATACGATCAGCAACCTTATGAGGAGGTTTTGCGTAGATCTAGCCGTGATAACGAAGCGAGGTTCGTTTTTTGCTGCAGATACACAGTCAGATCCTTCAGATGGCCGAGCAAGGTAGGGCAATTTTTCCCTTGTATCTGCAAAAGGCTCGTGTACAATTGCTGATGTTCAGTCAGTTTATGGAGGCGAAAGATCACCTATGGAATGGCTTACCAATCCTGATATCTGGATCGGTTTACTAACACTTACGGCCTTAGAGATCGTGTTGGGCGTCGATAACGTTATCTTTATTTCGATCTTAGCTGGTAAGTTGCCCGTAGAGCAACAAGCCAAAGCTCGCCAGCTCGGCCTTAGTCTCGCCCTGATCACCCGCATTCTACTTCTGCTTTCACTCTCGTGGTTGGTTGGCCTTACGGCCCCCTTGTTTGAGCTTCCGCTACCTTTCTTAGGTGAAGAAGCACGCGCTGTCTCGGGCCGTGACTTGATCCTGTTGATTGGTGGTCTATTCTTGGTTGGCAAAGCGACCTTCGAGATTCACGAGCGCTTAGAAGGTGAAGAGGCTCACGGTAGCGAAAAAGTGGTCACTTCGTTTGGCGCGGTCATCGTGCAGATCATTCTGCTCGACGTGGTCTTCTCGCTCGACTCGGTGATCACCGCAGTCGGTATGGTCAACGAGATCGGTGTGATGATCGCTGCGGTAGTGATCGCGGTTGGTATTATGCTCTTCTCGGCGGGCGCGATCAGCGACTTCGTGAACAAACACCCCACCGTCAAGATGCTCGCTCTGGCCTTCTTGGTGCTGATCGGTGTGAACCTTTTGGCAGAAGGCTTCGGCCAGCACATTCCCAAAGGCTACATCTACTTCTCGATGGCATTCTCGGTCTTTGTCGAGATGCTCAACTTGGCGGCTCGCCGCAGGAAGCCCGGCACTCAGCCGCTCAAGCTGCATACGCCCTATCTGGCCGAGGCTGAGCGCCGGATCGAACGCAGCAGATAGTTTGTTGACATAACCAAAAAGAGGAGATAGGTCGATGTGGCCCATCTCCTCTTTTTTTATACTTTCAGCGTTTTGGCGGCTAGGTCCTTTCCCCAAACAAGGCATTAACCGCGTCCGCCTACGGCTATCAACATCCCGCCCAAAACCAGAGGCGTATCGCAGTGTGGCGAGAGACCACCTCAAAACCTAAGGGATTATGACGCGCTTGTTCTGCTTGTTTGTGTTAGCGCTGTCTCTGTCAAACAAGGCTTCTGCAAACAGAAACAGCAGCTTTGGAACTAGACGAAAAAGGCTCGAATCTCTTCACAAACGCGCTCGACCTCTTCGCGGGTCAGCTCGGGGTAGATCGGCAACGAGAGAATATGCTGAGCATCGTACTCGGTTTGTGGCAGCGAGATCGAGTTGCCGAAGATGGTGGCGTAGGCGGGCTGCTTGTGGGCAGGCACCGGATACTGAATGTCGCAACCGATCTTGTTGGCGAGCAGGTGGGCCCGCAGGGCGTCGCGCTGGTCGCACGAGATCACGTAGAGATGGTAGACGTGACCCTCTTCGTCTTGGGGCAGCACCAGCGGCGTGCCAGCCAGACCTTCGCGGTACCACTGGGCACGTTCGCGGCGCAACTGGTTGCCCTTGTCGAGATAGGCCAGTTTCACCTGCAAGAAGGCCGCTTGAAGCTCGTCGAGGCGCGAGTTACGGCCGCCCTGTTCGCTGGCGACATATTTGCTGCTCCAGCCGTATTGGCGCAGACGGCGGATCCGCTCGGCCAGGTCTGGATCGTTGGTGGTAAGCGCGCCGCCATCGCCGATCGCGCCCAAGTTTTTGGTTGGATAGAAGCTCCATGCGGCGATAGCACCCCACTGGCCTGCCTTCTTGCCGTTGCGGCTGGCGCCGTGAGCTTGGGCTGCGTCTTCGACCACCGGGATGTTGTGGCGCTCGGCGATAGCACAGATCGCTTCCATATCGGCCAGCCGCCCATAGAGGTGTACCGGCATAATCGCTTTGGTGCGGGGTGTAATGGCCGCTTCGAGCTGCTTGGGGTCGAGATTGTGGCTGCTGGCCTCGATATCGACTAGTACTGGCGTCGCGCCCGTCTGCACGATCGCGGCGGTCTGGTAAGCGCAGGCGTTGGCGACGGTGATCACTTCGTCGCCCGGGCCGACTTGCAGCGCGGCCAAGGCCAGATAGAGCGCGTCGGCACCGCTGGCGACGCCGATCGCATAGTTGACACCGCAATAGGCCGCCCACGCTTTCTCAAAGGCCGCTACTTCTTTGCCGAACGAGAGAACATAGGCGCCGCTCTCTAACACCCGTGCTGCGGCAGCATCGAGCTCCGGTTTTAAGGCAAGGTACTGCCGCTTGGAATCCCCGAAAGGGACGGATTCAACAGTCATACTATTCCTCTAGCTTTGCAAGCATAAACAGCGCTGTGTAGAGTTGAAAAACTACCAATAGTATTCGCGGTTGGCGCGATAAAATTCTAAGGTGCGCTTGAGACCTTCGCGTAGGCTGGTGCGCGGCTCCCAGCCCAAACGGCTCTGCGCGAAGCGATAGTCGCTGTAGTAGTCGCCGATATCGATCTGTTTGCGCTCGCTGGGGAAGGGAATGATCTCGTAGCTGCCCTGGCCGTCGTTGACTTCGACCAACAGCTCGGCCAGCGCCTTCAAGCTGATCGGTTCGCTGCCGCCTAGGTTAAAGATCTGGCCGTAGGCCTCTTCGACCGTCGCGGCCAACAGCATTGCATCGACACAATCGTCGCCATAGGTGAAGTCGCGCAGTTGCTCGCCCGTGCCCCAGATCTGAATAGGCTCACCATCGATGATACGCTTGATCCAGATGCCCAAAAAGGTTTGGCGGTTGTCTTTCACACGCATACGCGGCCCATAGGTGTTGGTCAGACGCAAGGCGCAGGCCCGAATGCCATAGACGTTGTTGTAGAGAATGTGATACCACTCGCCAGCCATCTTGTTGATGCCATTGACATCGGTGGGGTGAAGCGGGTGCTTCTCGTCGACCGGTAGATAGTCGGGTTTGCCGTAGATCTGGCGGGTGCTGGCATAGACGACTTTGATCGAGCGGTTGTGTTTGCGACAGGCTTCTAAGATCGAGAGTTGAGCGCGGCAATTGATATCGAGATCGGTATAGGGGTCGTTCATCGAGTCGAGGTGACTCGTTTGACCAGCCAAGTTAAAGAGGTAATCTTGGCCCTGTACCAGATAATTCATTGAATATTCATCGCGCACATCGGCGATATTTACTCGAACTTTATCTTGAATGTCAATAATATTGCGGGTATTGCCACCATATTCGGGCACAAGCGAATCAACCAGAGTGATCTCGGCTCCGAGCGTGGTTAAACGATGAGCCAATGTGCTTCCAAGAAAGCCTAAACCTCCCGTGATCAGCACTCGCGCTCCATCAAAGACACCCTTAAATGTATGCATAGTTATCCTCAAGCATAGTGTTTGTGCTATGCGATCTCACCGCCCACATTGGTTGGTTGCGACAGCTACATAGCGTGTGCAGGTAAACTATACCATAGCACTCGGTTTCCCCATGCGAGCGTGCTCTCCCAAAAGAGGTAGGCCAGCAAGATCGTACAAATCAGTTGGGCTAGGCGGCCTTTTTGCCACAGATAGGCCATACCTGCTCCGGCCAGCAGCGCAATGCCCGGCAGGGCAAAGGTCATATGCTTGTTCCAGAGCCCAAACCACTGTTCGGCGATCGTCGTGGCCAGCAGGAAGAGCGCATAGCTCAGGCCGATATGGGTGATGAACTGCTTGGGAGCCTTGCGCAGCAGCAGGGCTAAGGCCATCAGGCCCAGCAGAATCGGCCAGATGCGGAAGTGGGCATAGAGGTGCTCGAAAGGTGTGTTGACGGCGGTAGCGTAAAGCAATTCGGTATCGCGCCCGACCGAGCCTTGGGTGGCGATCTGCTCGATGAAGGCAGGAATGGTGCGCTGAATGAGGATCAGCGTATAGTCGCGGTAATAGATTAGCCAGCCGCCAATGCCAGCGATCAGCAACGACAGACCGATTCGCCAAGCTGCGGCCCGCTCCTTTGCCAACAGCCACAAGCTTGCGGCGCATGATCCGAGCAGAAAGGGCACAAAGGCTAGATGGGTGACGTAGGAGGTAAGTGCCAAGCCCGCTGCCAAACAGCAGAACAGCATCGGCACCCAAAAGCCAGCTCGCCATTCAACCACATGCTCGCTACGATGGGTGCCAGCTTCAACCAACCAACGCAAGCACAAGAGCATCAGCACCACAAACCAGACACCGATTGTGGTGGGGAAGCTGCCATCGTGGAAAAAGAGATAACCGAGTGGCATGCCCGCATAGAGCAGGGCAGCGAAGGAAGCGATCAGTCGATCGGGCGAGTCGCTCCAATCCTGTTTGCGGCGTCTGTGGCTACCCTGCACCACCAAGCCCCAGAGCATCAGCGGAACCGTCGCATCGATCAAGGAGCTGGTGGCCGCGATCGCTTTCACCAGATCGTCGTTGCTGTACCACCAAGTGAGCGGTACCAGCATATCGTAGGTGATCAGCGAATAAGGCACTGGTTCGCGTGTTCCCCACTCATACTGCTGTTCCAGTTGTGGGCGCACCAGATCGGCCCGACCCGCCGCGATATTCAACAGTTGGTTGGCTCGCAAGCGCTGGTCGATCATAATGTACTGTGGGTGCAGCAGACCGCCGTAGCGGATCGCGAAAATAAACAGCAGGGCAGCAAAAACCGCTGCTGGCGGGCGTGCCAACCAGCGCGGAGCGTGCAGTCCATATTCGGCGATCGAAGAGAGAGCGCGCAGAATCAGGGCGATCAACAGCGTCCATGGCAAGACCCGTTGGGCGATCGTCAGCAGCAGAATCGTATCGAGGCGTGCGAAAGCGATCCCTACACTGATCAGCAGCCCGAACGAGATGGCGATTGTGGCTGCCAGTCGACGGGGCGTAAAGAGCAGCCAAAGCGCCAGATAGATCGCCAGTGCGCTGACGAGTAGTTCGCGGGTGCGTTGCAGTGGCGGCAGACGCAGTTGGTCTCCGTCGCTAATGGGCTGCAAGGTCGCATGTGTGAGAGCCACGCCCAACTCGCGCGGATCATCGGCTGCGCCCTTCATTGGCTCGATCTCGAGCGTGATCGAAAGGTCGCCGCTTTGGGTGTCTATCGCTTCGGCGGGAATCGCCAACAGCAACTCTTGCCAATCGGGTCGAATGACCAGATTAGCGAGCGGTAGACTACGGTTACGGGCCGACACATCAAGCGTGCGACCAGCTCCTGATTCGGCCCCGCCGTGAAAGCGCAGTTTGAGACTGTAAGTGCCCTCGCCGACCCCAACGTAACGCAAGGTTGTGCGGCGCGATGTCCAACGCTGTTTGTTTTCGCCCTGCCCTTCGCTCGGGTAGATGCCCGTTAAGCGAATGTGGTTAGGATGATCGGTGATCCGATCGTAACTTTCAAAACGAGGCTGATAGGCGCACAGAACCGCCAACAACAACAGCACAACTATCAGGCCTGCCAGTACCAAGCCTTCTCGCCATGCGAGCCAGTTACGCACTTCACCGGTCAAAAAGCGGTCGAAACGCGAGGGCGAGCGAACGCCTATCCGATGGAGGGCCATACTACTCTTTCGGCGTGAGCGACGACGCAAGGGCGGCGCGGCGGCGCGCTTCGATTCGAGGCAGATGTTCACGCCAGAGAACGAGCTTCCACCACAACACAGCCAAATGCGGGATCACGCGGCTAAGGCGCTTAAAGTTAAAGAACTGACTCTTGCCGTAGGTGCGATGATAGTGGTGAACTGGCACTTCCGCAAAACGGCACTTGGCATCTTGCAGCTTCTTGACCAGTTCCACACAGATCGTACCGTCGGGCGATTCCAGATCGATCATTTCGAGCGCGCTTCGGCGAATCAAGCGGAAGTCGCAGTCGACATCGCGCAGCTTGAAGCCAAAGGCGAACTTGACCACATGGTGATAGATTCGGCCGATGATCTTGCGGTGCAGCGGATCGCCACGGTCGATCTTCCAGCCGTTTACAACATCGATATCGTCGCGCAAGGCGTCGAGCAAGAGCTTGATCTCGCGTGGATCGTACTGGGCATCGCCGTCGGTGTAAAAGACCAGATCTTTGGAGGCTTTGGCAAAACCAACCCGCAACGCGCCGCCGTAACCAAGCGCTTGGCGATGGGTATAGATACGGAGACGGTCGTACTGCTGGGCTAATTCTTCCAACACGTCGACGGTATAGTCGGTGCTACCATTTTCGACAACGATGACTTCATAGTCGTCGGTAAGTTCAGCTAACGTATTAAGAGTTGTAACGACGAGACTGCCGATCGTACCTCCATCGTTACAAGCTGGAAAAAATGCGCTGATACTGGGGCGCTTTTGCGTCATGACTGGTTTATCCCTATGTTTACAGCTACTATGGGAGGGGATTATAGCATAGATAGCGCGTTCTCGCCTTCAAGCATCGGCGTGGTATAATCCGCTTCAGCTATTGTTTCGCCCTGCTTGTAATCCTGTCTGGTATCGATAGAAGGGGCAATTTTATGCCATCTATTGCTCAATTATTGCGCTCTGATATTGCCGCGCTCGACAGCTATACGCCGATCGTACCGCTCGATGTGTTAGCTCAACAGCTCGGCCTGCCCGTCGAGCGAATCATTAAACTCGACGCCAACGAAAATCCCTACGGTCCATCGCCGCGTGCCATCGCTGCGCTCAACGACCCAGCGGTTCACGCCGCCTACGCTGTCTACCCCGACCCCGAATGTCGAGCCGTGCGGGCCGCTCTGAGTAGCTATATCGGCCAACCGAGCGAACGGATCATCTGCGGTGCGGGCGCCGACGAGCTGATCGACCTGCTCTTGCGCCTGTGTGTCGAGCCGGGCGAAGTTGTGATCGACTGTCCGCCCACTTTTGGCATGTACTCGTTCGACGCTGGAGTGCAGGCCGCGAAAGTGGTCAATGTCGAACGCAAAGAGGATTTTTCGCTCGACCCCGAAGAGCTGGCCGAGGCCATCACACAACACAAGGCCAAGATCGTCTTTTTGACTTCTCCCAACAACCCGACCGGCAACCTGATGCCGCGCAACGATATTTTACGTCTCTTGGAGCTGCCAGTATTGGTGGTGGTCGACGAGGCGTATGCCGAGTTTAGCGGCGGGAGCGTGATCGATCTGGTTGGCCAGTATGAGAACTTAGTCGTGTTGCGCACCCTCAGCAAGTGGGCGGGTCTAGCAGGCCTGCGCATCGGCTACGGCGTGATGCACGAAGAGCTGGCCCAGCACATCTGGAAGATACGCCAGCCTTATAACGTCAGCGTTCCGGCCCAGGTGGCTGCGCTCGCTTCGTTTGATGATATGGATCATCTACGCGATACCATCCGCCGCATCATCGATGAACGCGCCCGTCTGTACGAAGGTCTACGCTCGATCGCTTGGTTGCAGCCCTACCCCAGCGAAGCCAACTTCATTCTCTGTCGGGTCGATGGACGCAGCGCCCGCGAGGTCAAGGACGCTTTGGCCAAAGAGGGCATCTTGGTGCGTTATTACAACAAACCCAATCTGCGCGACTGCATTCGCATCAGCGTTGGCAAACCCGAACATACCGATGCCGTACTGGCCGCTCTGCGAGCGCTCTAGTTTGAAAAAGGAAGCTTTCCATGTCTGAGAATCTCTCCGATCTGCTCAGTTTCGCTCATGAATTGGCTTGGCAGGCAGGCAAAATTACCCTACGCTACTTTCAAACCGGAATCACGCCCGATCTCAAGGCCGACGAATCGCCTGTAACTGTGGCCGACCGCGAGACCGAGCAGTTTTTGCGCGATGCGATCGCCAAGCGTTATCCGACCCACGCCATTTTGGGCGAAGAGTATGGCGAGACAGGTGGGGGCGCTTCCCATCGCTGGATCGTCGACCCGATCGATGGCACGCGTTCGTTTGTGCGGGGCGTGCCGCTCTATGGTGTGATGATCGGCCTCGAGCGCGATGGCGAGCCGGTGCTGGGCGTAGTCAATATCCCCGCTTTGGGCGAGATTGTGACGGCGGCCAAAGGTTTGGGCGCGCGCTGGAACGGTCGCCCTTGCCGTGTTTCGCAAACCAGCAACTTGAAAGAAGCGCTGCTGCTCTCCTCGGCCATCAGCCAATACGACGATCCGCGCAACTTGCCTGCCCTGCAGCGTCTGATCGAAGCGGTCGGCACCTTCCGCACTTGGGGCGACTGCTATGGCTATCTGATGGTGGCGACGGGTCGCGCCGAAGTGATGGTCGATCCGCTGATGAGCATTTGGGATGCGGCCGCCCTGCTGCCGATTATGCAAGAAGCTGGCGGCAGCTTTACCGACTGGAAGGGCAACCCGACCATTACGGCTGGCGAGGGCATTGGCTCCAACGGGGTGATATTGCCCGAATTGTTGAAGATTATCAATAACTAGTGCGCAATCCGTTTGGGGCGTTTGTCTTAGGGGCGGCCTCGTTCTGTCGCTTAGGCTGGCGTGATGGCTGACAAGCTGTTGATAGCCGGAGGCGGACGCGCTGAGGAACTTCTTGGGGGAGGGACCTCGCCGCCAGAGCCTTGAAGGAACCAAGCGGATTTGGTAGAAAGCTTTCTTGCCGATGCAGCGGCTCTGGCCCCTTGCTTGGCATTGTATTAAGGTAGCTATGACTTCACAAGCACGAACCGCAAGCGTCGCTCGTCGCACGGGCGAAACCGATATTACTCTATCGCTCAATATCGATGGCAGCGGCAAAGCCGATATCTCGACTGGGATCGGTTTTCTTGACCATATGCTGAACCTATGGGCCAAACATGGCCTCTTCGACCTGGAGGTGCGCTGCGTCGGCGACTTGCACATCGATGAACACCATAGCGCTGAAGATGTGTGTATCGCATTGGGGCGCGCTATCGACCAAGCTTTGGGCGAACGACGTGGCTTGGTGCGCACCGCCCACAGCTACGTGCCTATGGACGAAGCGCTGGCGCTGGTTGCAGTCGATTTGGGCGGACGCCCCTACTGCGTGGTCAAGGCCGACTTCATTACGCCGCGCGTTGGTCAGCTCGGCACCGATCTCATCCCGCACCTCTTGGAGAGCGTCGCTTTTCACGCTCGTATGAACCTGCACGCCCATGTGCTGTATGGACACAACGACCATCACAAAATCGAAGGTATTTTCAAGGCCTTTGGGCGCGCCCTCGATGCTGCCACCAAAATTGACGAGCGTCTGGCTGGCAGCGTACCGAGCACCAAAGGCGTTTTATAAACAAAGGGCGAGCCGATGTTTGTCGAGGACGAACCGCGCGATCTGCTGGTATTGCACAAGGTCGGCCTAGCACGCATCAATCAAGAGTGGCACTACCATTTGGCGACTGCAGCGGGCCGACCGCGTTGTGGTGCAGCCATTAACCGCAGCGAATGGCGCTTGCTGCGGGTTGCTCAGCCACCGAGCGATCTTTGTGGGCGCTGCGCGCGCCTTTTAGGGCCGCGCTTCAGCGGTTTGCGCCCGGGACGGAGCGAGCCGCCTTCGGCTCAACAGATCGCCTTGCCGCTTGACGACGATCAAGCGCCGCTCGATCGGGCGATCTCTCCATCCGATGATGATCTGCTCAATCAACTGCTCAACGAAGAGCCTTTCGATGAAGATTAATCGATCGTACCTTCAACCCAGTTAAGGAATAACCGATTTATGACTACCCTCCCTGTTAACGCCGATCAGTTTCTACTGCGGCCCGATATGGCCTTCCTCAACCATGGAAGTTTTGGAGCTTGTCCTCGTCCGGTCTTCGAAGAGTATCAGCGCTGGCAGCGTGTGCTCGAAGAGCAGCCCGTCGAATTCCTCGGTCGGCGCATGGATGAACGGCTAGCCGAGGCCCGCAGCAAGCTGGCTGCCTACGTCAACTCCGATCCCGATGATCTGGTCTATGTGCCCAACGCCACCTACGGCGTCAATATCGTGGCCCACTCGCTCAAGCTGCAGCCCGGCGACGAAATCTTGGGCACCAACCACGAGTACGGCGCGTGTGAGCGCGCTTGGCGCTTCAACTGCAATCGCACCGGCGCTGTTTATGTCACTCAGCATATTGACCTCGAACCCAAGAGCGCTGAAGATTTCGTCAATCAGCTTTGGGAGGGTGTCACACCGCGCACCAAAGTCATCTTCCTGAGCCATATCAGCTCGCCGACCGCTACGATCTTCCCGGTGACCGAGGTTTGTCGCCGCGCCCGCGCCGAAGGCATTCTGACCGTTGTCGACGGAGCCCACGCTCTGGGCCAGATCGACCTCGATATGCAAGCCATCGATGCCGACTTCTACACCGGCAACGCCCACAAGTGGCTGATGGCTCCTAAGTCGGCCGCCTTCCTCTACGCCCGCCGAGAATACCAAGATCTGCTCGAACCCTTGGTGGTGAGCTGGGGTTGGGAGAGCCGCAAGCCCTATCGCCCCAACTTCCTCGAATACTTCGAGTGGCGCGGCACGCACGATCCGGCGGCCTATTTGGCGGTGCCTGCTGCGATCGACTTCCAAGCATCCTACAACTGGCCCGCTGTGCGCGCCGCCTGCCACGAACTGGCCAGCCAAGCGCGTGCCCGCATCAGCGAGCTGACGGGCGTCCCGCCGGTACACGACGAGTCGACCACCTGGTGGAGCCAGATGACTCTGCTTTCGCTGCCCAGCGACTGCGATCACAGCGAACTCAAGGCCCGCCTCTGGGACGAATACAAAGTCGAGATCCCCGAGACGAGCTGGGGCGACCGCAAGTTCTTGCGCCTCTCGGTACAAAGCTACACCTCTCAAGAGCATATCGACCGCCTAGTGACTGGCGTGCGCAATATCCTCGAACTGGGTTAATAGCGCCTTCTGATGCCCGACAAAGCAGCCTCTCTCACAGAGGCTGCTTTGTTTACAAGCGCTCCTCCATTTCCTCCTCGCCATACACCTACTCGACATCATGCCTTTAGTTCGCTAGCGGCAAGCTCTCTTCCCCAACAAAGGTCCTTGGCGCGTCCGCCTACGGCTACCAGCATCCCGCCCGCCACCCGGCTATGCATTACCCAACAGTCGTGTCGGCAGCAAAAAACGATCGTTCGCATACCATTGCGGGAGTATCCTTGAGAGCACAGAACTCAGAGAGCTTGTATGCGATTTCGCGTAGCGAAATCGCATACAACATCACCATTCCCTCCTCGCCATACACCTACTCGATATCATGCCTTTAGTTCGCTAGCGGCAAGCTCTCTTCCCCAACAAAGGTCCTTGGCGCGTCCGCCTACGGCTACCAGCATCCCGCCCGCCACCCGGAAGGGCTAGCTGTGTGTCGAGGGGCTCCCCCAAAATACAAACCATCCAAGCATGGAAAGAGCTATGCAGTACCTAATCCCAAGACCATATTCCGCTTTGCCAAAGGCAAAAAACACAAGAACTGATCAAAAACGTTTGCTATCAGAGCGCCTAAACTTCGTTAATTAATAATCTGTAGATATAAGATCAATAATCTATTGACATCGATTCATAATCGACCTATGATGAAAAGGAACACTTCTCCAACAGGCTCATTGTCTTTATGATTATCCTTCAATTCTCTTCTCTTCCCCCTCAGCCTGATCGAAGAGCTCAGATTTCAACGACTTTGTCCATTGATTTAAGGAGGCTTGCATGAGCGCAAAAGAAGCTGAAATTCGTTCGAGAGCTGCTGCAAAGGCACGCCCTCAGATGGCTGTGGGCAGCCAAGAGATGAGTCTTTCGAGCCGAGAAGTCGCTCTTGGTGCTGTGTCGGGCGTTGGTGCTGGTATAGCCATGGGTCTGGTGGCAATGATCGTCGCCATCATGAACGGTATGAGTGTGCTAGCTCCCTTCCGCGATGTGGCGGGCGCGCTCTTCCCCTCCATCCTGCGCGCCGATGGCTCGGTGAGCCTAACGACTGTTTTGCTCGGCTTAGCCATTCACTTCGCGCTCGCTATTCTGCTCGGCATGCTTTTTACCATCATCTACAGCGGCCTTTTAAAGCTCACCTTCAACTTCGGTGTGCCCATCACGTTAGGCCTTGCATACAGTTGGATCATCTGGATGGTGGCTCGTTACATCATGCTGCCGATGTTTGGCACGGCGGTCTACGAAGTTCCAGCCTTTGTTATCGCTCACGCCGTCTTTGGTGTAAGTCTCGGCGTGCTCTATCCCTTGTTGCGGAGTCGCGGTGTCTTCCAAAACCTGGCCTAAAAGCCCACTCAAGCTTGTAAGCTTTGGACGGCACCCTATAATCTCTTGTTGAATGATATTTCGTGCTCTTAGACGAGATATCATTCAACAAGTACCGCTTGATCGCTGCTGAAATCCTGATTGCTTGTCGCCCTTCGCCCGAGTATACTAACACTACGCGCTTGTTGGGTACGGAGGCTGCATGAACGATCACGAATTGCAGGTTAGTCCAAGCGGAATCCATCTTGTCGAAGATAATCAGCGCAGTCGTCTGATTGCGCCAAACAGTCCCGAATGGTTTCACTGGTTTTCTGATACGAACAACCAGCGGATAGTCTTCGTTCACCCCACCCTTGGGCGTTTTGTGATGCGCCACGAGCGCAAACAGCGCGGAAACTGGTATTGGAGCATCTATCGGCGCAGCAATGGCCGCTTGCGCAAAGCCTATCTGGGCAAGGGCGAACAGCTCAGCTTGCAGCGCCTGCAAACGGTCGCTCACTCGTTTGAAGAAACCCAATCGTCTGTTGGCCTTAACCCCGCCCCCACGCCCAACAGTATGCCTCTGCTGGTCTCGAAACTTACGCCCCCGCCGATCGGACAGCGCTCGCTCGCACGACCGCGCCTCTTTCAGCGCCTCGATCAGGCCATCGCACAGCCGCTTACCCTCTTGGTAGCACCGGCTGGCTCGGGCAAGACGATGCTCTTGAGCTTTTGGGTGCAACAGCTCGAACGCAGCGGAGCAGATCAGTTCGGGCAGCCTATTCGGGTCGCTTGGCTGGCGCTCGATCGGCACGATAATGATCCGGCCCGCTTTCTGGCTTACTTCTGTGCCGCCTGCCAGCGTGTTGAGCCGCAAGTCGCCGAGATCTCGCTGGGCTTGTTACAAGCGCCTCAGCCGGTTACCGCCAGCGCGCTTCTGACCCCGCTTCTCAACGCGCTTGCCGCGACTAACGCTACGCTCGTTTTGGCCATCGACGACTACCACCTGATCGATAACCAACAGATCCACGAGGCTATCAGCTTCATTTTGGATCATCAGCCGCCCAACCTGCGCTTAGTCTTGGCGGGACGCAGCGAGCCGCCGCTTGCTTTGGCTCGGCGACGTGTCTATGGTCAGTTAAGCGAGATCGGCCCCAACGATCTGCGCTTTCAGCCCGAAGAGGTCCACCACTTCTTCAAGAGCTGTATGGGGCTTGCGCTCAGCAACGAACAAGAGCAGCTTCTGGCTCAGCGGGCAGAAGGCTGGGCGGTCGCGCTCTATCTCTTGGGGGTGATGGCAGGCCATCAGGAGCAAGGTCTGGCCGCCATCGCCGATCTACCCAACAGTCAGCGCGCGATCTTCGACTATCTGGCCAGCGAGGTCTTCGACCAGCAGCGCCCCGAAGTGCAGGCCTTTTTGCTGCGCACGGCTTTTTTAAGCGAGTTCTCTGCCTCGCTCTGCGAGGCGGTCTGTCCGAGCGATCCTACTTCCCCTGCCGCTAGCGAGATACTGAGTGAGCTAGAGCGAAGCAACCTCTTTTTAGTCGAGTTAGAGGGCGGCTGGTATCGTTATCATCAGCTCTTCAACGACTTTTTGCGCGACCGTTTGCAGCGTCAATCGCCCGAGATTGTGCGTGATGTGCGGCGACGGGCTGCACTGTGGTACGCCGACGAAGACATGATGCTCGAGGCGATCGACCACGCCCTAGCCGTTGATTTTGAGCTGGCGGCCGAGTTGATCGAGCGCTGTGGGCGCGCCCAACTGATGCGCAGCGCCTTGACCACTGTTCTGGGCTGGATCGAGTGCCTGCCGATCAAGTTGCCGACGTCGCGCCCCCATTTGGGCTTGATCGCCGCTTGGGCTTTGGCAGCTTCGGGCCAGCTCGATAAAGCCACACTCTTTATCGATGCGATCGAGCCGCTGATTTTGGCGCAGGGCGCCGACTCTGAGTTGTACGGCGAAGCGTTGGCGGTCCGAGCTGCTATCAGCGGTTTGCGGCGAGAGGTGCCCTCCACGCTCCAGATCTGTCAGCGCGCGCTTCAGCACCTCTCGCCTTCGCAGAGCTATGTGCGCAGCGTGGTTTCGCAGCTTTTGGGCGGCGCGGCCTATGCCTCGGGCGATGTGATCGGCGCCAGCGCTGCCTTGGCCGAAGCACTTCAACTGGCTCAGCTCAGCGGCAACCACTTCATCACGGCCTTCTCGACCCGTCAACTGGCCGAAGTGCGCTTATCGCAAGGGCGTGTCGAAGAGGCCGAACAGCTCTATCAACAGGTTTTGGGACTCGACCCTCAGCGTGGCAGCGAACATATTGATATGCCTGTGGCCGGTATGGCAGCGGTCGGTTTGGGCGAGCTGGCCTTACGTCGCAACCAGCGCGACCGAGCATTGGCCTTGGTTATGCGCGGTCTGCGAGCGGGCGAGCGCGGCCAAGATCTCGAGATCGTCTTGCGGGCCCAATTGGCGCTCGCCCGCATCTACGCGATCGCAGGCGACGCTCAAGCCGCTCAGCAGCATCTGCAAGAGGCTTCGCGGGTGGGTCTGGGCAATGCCCAGTGGTTCGACTTTTTGATTCAAACCGAAAGCGCCCGTTGCGCTTGGCTCTTAGGCGACCAGAGCCAAGCCATGGCTTGGGCTCAACGCAGCTTGTTCGACTTTCAGATGGTGCCGAACTTTATGTTTGAAGCCGCCTATCTGGTCTTCCTGCGCATTCATCTGCGCGAAGCCCAAAGCAGCCACGATCTGAGCACGCTCGAACTGATTGTGCGCCAGCTCGATCGGCTGGCAGAGCAGGCCCGCGCCGAACAACGCATCGCGAGTCAGCTTGAGATCGCGCTGATAATGGCAGAGGCGCTCCATCGTTTGGGTCAGATCGAGCGTGCCGACGCCCAACTAGAGCTGGTCTTGCGTCTCGGCGCACCCAGCGATTATCTGCGTTGCTACCTCGACGGTGGCAGCGCCATTCAAGCCTTGGTCTGGCGCGTTTTGCGCAACAGCAGCCTCGATAGCCAACAGCGTATGCAACTGCAAGCCCTTTATGAGCAGTTTGGCAAACGACCGCTCGAACCCTTGGCCGATAGCTATGAAGTTTTGACCCAGCGCGAATTGGAGGTTATGAAGCTGCTCGCTTCGGGTCGCACCAACCACGAGATCGCTCAAGCTCTGGTGGTCTCGCTTGCAACGGTCAAGAAACATCTCAGCAACCTCTATGCGAAATTGGGTGTTACAAACCGCACCGCCGCTATCGCACGTGCTCGTAGCCTCAACTTGGTCGACTGATCTTTAGCGCGTACCCAACAGCCGCCGCACGCCTCTTTCGTCCCTCAAGCCAGCCTGTTTGTTCCTCTTTGGGATAGTGTTAAAGCCCTTTTAACCAGCTATGCTTAGTTGTAGTGTTTAGGCTTTCAGATAGGTGATACGAAATCCGTTTGCATTGTTGGCTTTGGGGAGATCTTTCGGCACACACGCCTACAAGCCTCGTTTGTTGGGCGAGATGTTGGTAGCCGAAGGCGGACGCGCCAAGGATCTTCTTTTTGGGAAAGACCTCGCCGCAGCAAGCTGAAGCAAACAAGCGGATTTGCTATGAGGAGGGAGACGTGGAAACGGGACACGAGCAAGAGGCAACGCCTGCCGATGTCGTCAGGTTGGCCAAAGCTGGTCATCTCAACCGTGCCGGGCTTGAGCGGGCTTATAGCTTAGTCGGAAAATTGCCGGACCGCTCCTCTTGGGAGCGCTTTTTCGATCGTGCGCTTTTGCTGCTCGGTTCGCTCTTCTGTTTGGTGGGCCTGATCTTTTTGGCGGCCTATAACTGGAACGACATTCCCGGCCTGTTGAAGATCGCGTTGGTCGCTCTCTTGCTTTGTATTTTGACGATCGCGGCTTTGCAGCGCGGCCTCGATAGCATGCTCGGGCGCTTGTTGTTGGGCTGCGCGGCGGTGGTGATCGGGGTTTTGTTTGCGGTCTATGGCCAAGTTTACCAAACCGGGGCCGATTCCTATCTCTTGTTCCTCAGCTGGATGCTGTTTGTGATCCCTTGGGCTTGTGTGGCGCGTTGGTCGCCGCTGTGGATGCTGGTCATGCTGTTAGCCAACGTGAGCTGCTGCTTTTGGCTCGCCCAAGTTATCAGCCCATCGGTCGATATCCCATTCTCCTTTTATCTGCTTTGCCTAGGCGTTATCAATATTCTGTGCTTCTTTGTGGCCGACTTACTGGCTGAAAGCGGCTTTAGTTGGCTTAGGGCCTATCGTTTTCCCTCGCTGCTCTTTGGGGTTGGCTTGTTCTGCTTTACGCTGTTGATGATCCGTTGGTTCGACTTTCCGCTTAGCGAAGCGCCTCAGCTCTACAGCCAGCGCGGCTCGCGGCTGGTTTTAGAAGAACACGGCATCTCGTTGATCGGCACGTTGGCGTATTTAGGGCTGTTGGTTTTTGGCTTCTACTATGGCAGAGAGCAGCGCAACCTGTTTATGCTTTCGCTCGCGATCTTGAGCATTATCGCGGTGAGCACCGGTTTTAGCTTCGCACGCCTTGAGCGTATCGCGGTCGTCGCTTCGATTGTGGTGATTTTAGCCGAGAGCGCCTTTGCCATCTCGTGGCTGCGCAAGACGGTCTCTTCGTGGGAGCAAGCACTAATATGAAACGAACAGAACTGCTTCAACAACTACAGCTCGAAGGCTTTTTGAGCCTTGAGCAAGTCGAGCCGAGCGCCGCCCTCTTCGAGCGAGCCGCAGGCAGCGATTCGCACGAGACGCCGATCTATATCCGTTTGCTGGCCGGAGCGAGCGCTTGGCTTATCACCTCGCTGCTGTTCTATCTGATCAACGATCTCTTCCTTCTGTCGAGATCCGTGGCCCTTGTGATAGGGTCTATCTCAACGGTTAGCGCTGTGGCCTTGGCCTTTCTGTTTCAAAAGAACTCGTTTTTCAAGCCCTTGAGTATCGCTTTGGCTTTATTGGGCCAGTATTTAGTTGTTGTAGGGATTTTCGATCTGCGCCTCAATCAGCATGTGAGCTATGCCTTAATCATCGGCTATGAACTCTTCTTGTTGTGTATCTTTCCGGCCTTTCTTGTGCGTTTTGTGGCGACGGCTATAAGCGCTGTCTGCGCTATTTTCTGGTTGATGGCTAGCTTTCCCTTTAGCTACGATACTCTGTTTAATCTGCTCGTCGCTTTGTACATGCCGTTGGTTTGGCTCTTGTTCTCTTTCGACTCGCTCAGCATTGTGAGGCGGATCGACCAGATCACGCGGCCTGCTGGCTATGCACTGGCGGTGGTGGCGCATATCGCGCTTTTGGTCTCGATCCTGGTTGGTATGCTCGGTCATATCGCCTTGGTTTACACACAGTTTGAATTTTGGATCTTGTATCTGAGCTTGTTCGCCCTGATCTTGTGGCAGCTTGTCACCATCGTCGATAGCTCTTTCGCTTGGAGCGACCTTTGGGTGTGGGTCTTGCTTGTTCTGTTCATCTTGGTCTGTGTGGCCGCATCGCAGATGCCAGCCCTGTTAGCGCCTCTGAGCCTGCTGCTCTTGGCGAAACAGCGCGGCGAGACGATCCTTTTCTATCTGGCCTGCGTTTTTCTGCTGCTCTTTTTGGGCCTCTACTACTACAACCTCGATCTGACCCTTTTGACCAAGAGTTTGACGCTGTTGGGTACGGGCGCTCTGCTGCTAGGGCTGCGAAGTGTGCTGCGTTACTTGAGCGCCGAGCGGGAGGTGCTGTCATGACTTGGCGAACGATGCTTGTCGCGCTGAATTTGCTGCTGGTCTTGGCTTGGCTCGGTCTGGGCATTTGGAACAACGAGACGATTATCAGGCAGGGCGAGCGGGTTTTGCTCGAAATGAGGCCAGTCGATCCGCGCTCGTTAATGCAGGGCGACTACATGGCCTTGGACTATCCGGTTTTGGCGCGAACGCAGGGCTTTCCTCCGCGCGGTAAGCTGATCGCCAGCTACGATCATAACCGCGTGCTTACGGCAATACGCTACGACGATGGCAGCCGCCCGCTGGCTGACAACGAGCTGGTGATGCGCTATCGCTTGGAATACAATCGGGTCTGGGTGGTGAGCGAGACCTTCTTCTTTCAAGAGGGCAGCGGGCCGCGCTTCTCGGCTGCGCGCTACGCCGAGCTGCGGGTCGGCCCGAATGGCACAGTGATTTTGGTTGGGCTGCTCGATGAGCGGGGCCTGCGCATCGAGCCGAGCCTCGAGAAGTGAGCGCTTCTCTCGTGGTGCAGGTCGGCTCGCAGCGCTTCTTTGAATCATCTGGCGGAGAGGCTTCTAGCTTCCATTCGGCTTGTAGCGCGTCCGCCTCCGGCTACTAAACAGGGCTAGCCTGCCCTCACCCCCCGGCCCCCTCTCCCGCAAGCAGGAGAGGGGGAGTAACAAAAGCCGTGGCCAGCCCTTCGACAAGCTTAGGGACCCCCTTCGACAGGCTCAGGGTACGCTTCGGCGCTTTCAGCATGCTCCAAAGCGATCACACAACCATCGCAAGACAAATCCCTCAAAAGCCTCAGTGTCTCGTGTGGTGAGTACAGCGGCCCTCACCCCCCCCGGCCCCCTCTCCCGCAAGCAGGAGAGGGGGAGCAAGGCCCTCACTCCTCAAAAAGCCACACTCTGTCTAAAAAGCTACATCTAGCACACAAAGCCGTGCCCTTCGACATGCGCAGCTCTCTAAAAAACTCTGTGTCTTGTCTCAGTGTCTCTGAGCCTCGTGTGGTGAGTACAGCGGCCCTCACCCCCCGACCCCCTCTCCCGCAAGCAGGAGAGGGGGAGCAAGGCCCTCACCCCTCAAAAAGCCACACTCTGTCTAAAAAGCTACATCTAGCACACAAAGCCGTGCCCTTCGACATGCGCAGCTCTCTAAAAAACTCTGTGTCTTGTCTCAGTGTCTCTGAGCCTTGTGTGGTGAGTACAGCGGCCCTCACCCCCCGGCCCCCTCTCCCGCAAGCAGGAGAGGGGGAGCAAGGCCCTCACCCCTCAAAAAGCCGTGCCCTTCGACATGCGCAGCTCTCTAAAAAACTCTGTGTCTTGTCTCAGTGTCTCTGAGCCTCGTGTGGTGAATAAATGTGTCTCAGTGTTTGGTGTGGTGAATAAATGTGTCTCAGTGTTTGGTGTGGTGAATAAATGTGGTGAGTACATATGTTGCTTGAGTCTTGTTAGGCTGCTTGTATTAAAATAAGCTTGATTGAAAAGCTGTTGGAAGAGGTATCCTAAGCGTAAAACTACAAGGTATGAGGAGATCGGTATGTCCAAGCAGCCTTCAGAGCGCGAGCCTGATCAAATCACTTTGCAGGGTGTGGGCAGCAAAAGCAGCATTCTAAGCATCGGAAGTGTCAATAGCATTTTGAGCATCGGCAGCGCTAACAGCATTTTGAGCATAGGTAGCGCCAATAGCATTTTGAGTATCGGCAGCGCCAATAGCATTTTGAGCATCGGCAGCTTCGTCAGCTTTATGAGCCTGCTTAGCTCCTGTAGTGCCTTCTCGATACTGAGCTTTTTAAGCTGGCATGGCTTTAAGTCGGTGGGCTATTGGAAAGGCAAAACCTGCGATTCGAGCGAAGAGTGATGCTGTAAAGCGGTCTTGAGCTTCGCTTTGCCCAAGGCCAAAACGAAATAGAGTAATCGGTTTTGCTAACAGAAAGGGCAGAGAGCGAGTACGGACACATAGCCCCTCGTTTTGTTGGGCGGGATGTTGGTAGCCGTAGGCGGACGCGCCAAAGACTGCATGGAAGCTAGCAAGCTTTGCCGCCAAAACCAGGGTTTGCACAAGCTAGCGAAGACCAAAAAGAAAAACCCCAACCTTAGAAGTAAGGCTGGGGTTTTTGTATGTTTGGCTGAAAACTAGATCAGCGCCTTCTCGGTCTCGCGATCGAAGACGTGCATCTTGTCGAGGTCGAGCGCGATCTCTACAGCTTGGCCAACGCGAGCGGCACTGCGCGGGTCGAAGCGGCAGGTCAACTCGACGTTGTCCTTCTTGATGTAGGCGTAGATCTCTGCGCCCAGCGGCTCGACGATCTCAACGTCTGCGGTGATCTTAGCGTTCTCGTAGACGCCACGCGGCATGTAGTGCGAGTCGTGTACGTCTTCGGGGCGGATACCGAAGTAGACGCTCTTGCCGATGTACTTGTCGAGCGCCTCGGCCTTGGAAGCCGGAACGGGCAGCACGGCAGCATCGTTGCCCAGAACAACCGAGAGACCGCCATCGGTGCGCTCGATGCGAGCATCGACGAAGTTCATCGAGGGGCTACCGATGAAGCCAGCCACGAAGCGGTTGGTCGGGTGATCGTAGAGGTTCTGGGGGGTGTCGAGCTGCTGCAAGACGCCATCGCGCATAACGGCGATGCGGGTACCCATGGTTAGAGCCTCGACTTGGTCGTGGGTCACGTAGATGAAGGTGGTCTTGAGGCGCTGGTGCAGCTTGCTGATCTCGACGCGGGTTTGTACGCGCAGCTGAGCGTCAAGGTTCGAGAGCGGCTCGTCCATCAAGAAGACGGCGGGGTCGCGAACGATCGCACGGCCCAGTGCAACGCGCTGGCGCTGACCACCGGAGAGAGCCTTTGGCTTGCGGTCGAGCAAGTGGGCGATCGACAGCATTTCGGCGGCCTCTTTTACGCGGCGGTCGATCTCTTGCTTGGGAACTTTGCGCAGCTTCAAACCGAATGCCATGTTGTCGTATACCGACATGTGGGGGTAGAGCGCGTAGCTCTGGAACACCATCGCGATGTCGCGATCCTTCGGCGGAACGTCGTTGACGATGCGATCGCCGATCATGATGTTACCATCGCTGATCTCTTCCAGACCAGCCAGACAGCGCAGAGCAGTCGACTTACCACAGCCCGAAGGTCCAACCAGCACGAGGAACTCTTGATCGCTGATGTCGAGGTTGAGGTCCTTGAGCACCGTCACATCGCCGAAACGCTTATACACATGGTCAAATTTAATTGAAGCCATCTCTCCTCCTTGATGTATCACCAGAGTGGTACACGTACAACAATGTACCTTGGATTACACGTGCGCAGTAGATCTTCGTATCATTAACCGCATCGGGATAATGCTGTGCGAGATCGTAGTGCTCTTCTGTTCGATCGATTCGATCAATAGGCGCGCTAGTTCCCTACCGAACGTATGTCGGGAAGCGTGCAGAGTTGTGAGTGGCGGATTGCTGTAAGCCGCTAAGGGCGCATCATCCCAACCCATCAAACCGATTTCTGGTCCGACGTTGATCCCTCGGTCTTGGAGCGCATGCAGTGCGCCGAAAGCCAGTTCGTCGCTGCAAGCCAACACTGCGTCGGGCGCTTCTGGCAAACTTAACAGCTCTTGCATGGCTTCGTATCCATCACTATGAGCGCGGCCTGCTTCCACGATCAATTGTGGATCAACCTCGAGAGCGTGTTCCTCAAGCGCATCGCAGTAGCCTAGGTAGCGTGGCTCGCTATCGGCCAATTCCGAAGGCAAGGCGATCAGTCCGATTCGTCGATAACCCATATTGAGCAGATGTTTGACTGCCATATGTGCGCCGGCCCGTCCATCGACCGCCACCGAAGGGCTGGCTTGATCTTCAGGGATCGGCCCTGCACAGACATGCGGAACCTTATGCTGACGCAAGAAGGCTGCCCGAGGGTCATCAACCAGAGCATCCAATAAGACCACTCCTTCAACTCGACCGCTGCGCACCAGCTGTTGACATAAGCGCTCTTCGGCTTGTTCGGCCTCGGCGGTCGCCAGAAGCAGGTAGTAGCCCTGTTCGGCTGCCGCTTCGGTCAAGCCCGCCAAGAGCTCGGCCAAAAGTGGGTCGGCTAAGCGGCCCGGGTTGGCAGAGAGCACTAGCCCCAAGGTACGCGAGCGCGTTCGAAGACTGCGAGCGGCGTAGCTTGGTTGGTAGTCTAACTCTGCTACAGCCTGTAAGACACGCTGTCGGACAGCTTCGGTAACTGTTCCTGTTCCGTTCAAAACATAGGACACAGTGGCTGTCGATACATTCGCCAAAGCAGCAACTTGTTTGATCGTCGCCACGAATCTTCCTCAGCGTGAAGTATTTAAAGGATTAAGTACTTAATGGATTAAGCGGAGTATAACAGAGCATCTGCGGCTTGTCAAGTTTTTTTCAAATCTTTATCAAAAATAATTTTGTGCTTGTTCGTTTGAGCTTGGGGCGAGACAGGAAAGCGGCTGTTAAGTGGTGTATGAGCCGCAGCAAAGCGCTGTGCTGTAGTAGCCCATAATTGCGAATTTTTGTCGATTATGTTGACATGGATAGGGCTTTGCGGTAACATACCCCTCACGTGTTACACAACTCCACGGATGGAAACTGCCACACTCTGATTACTTCTACAAACATTTGCTAGACCTGCGAAAGAGGTAGGTATGGATGAATATCTGAACCAGTTCTTGGTACATATGGCTGGTGAACGCAGTCTTTCGAATAACACCACTGCCGCATACCGTACCGACCTGGAACAGTTCCGCGCCTTCCTTGAGTCGCGCGGACGCACAACGTGGAGCAGCGTCGACCACGACGATATGCTTGCGTTCTTGTTGTTCTTGCGAGAGCGTCGCTATGCGAATTCCACCGTCGCACGACGCACTGCTGCCGTGAAATCGTTCTATAACTACCTTCATACTGAAGGCATTATAGCGATTGACCCCACGGAACAGATCGACTCACCGAAGGTAGATCGCTTCCTGCCGCGCCCAATCTCGACCCATCAGGTCGATGAATTGCTCGAACTGCCTCTGCGCTCACGCAGCGCCGAGGGTGCGCGCGACAAGGCCATGCTCGAGTTGCTGTATGCGACCGGCATGCGGGTGAGCGAATTGGTTGCACTCGATGTGCAACATGTCGATATGGCGAACGCTGTTGTGCGTTGTGTTGGCAAACAAGGCCGCGAGCGAGTGTTGCCGATCACGCCGACCGCTTTAACCGCTTTGGAAGAGTACCTCGATATCGGGCGACCCCAGCTGTTACGAAACGCCTCAGATACCGAAGCCCTCTTTTTGAATCACCGTGGTAAACGATTGACTCGTCAAGGCTTCTGGCTCATCCTGAAGGGCTATGCCGAAGAGCTCGGCCTTTCGGAGCTTACGCCACACACTTTGCGCCACTCATTTGCCGCCCATATGCTTGAAAATGGAGCTGAGTTGCGCGATGTGCAAGAGCGTCTTGGTCACGCATCGTTGTCGACAACTCAGATCTATACCCAGCTTGCTGAAAATAAGAATTCTCGCGTTGCCTAACAACGCTTGCCGATCCACCAAGGCTATTTAAGCCATTCTCCTTGGTTGATGTATTGTTCAAAACGATAGAGAGCTATGATCAGCTCAGGTGTGGAGCGATGAGAGCTTCAAGCTATGCTTGAGGTTTGATTTGTTTTCTATAGGAGCGGAAGTACGGCAGCTTTCGCCCTATCCAACCTGAGAGCTTTCCAGCTCATTTCGCTTTGGCTCGAAAGCTCGATCGTCGCCTCGATGGCCTCTGCTTGTGGCGGCTACAGACTAAGAGCGGCTATAACGACCCTGTGTTGATCGACACTAGCTTCGCTACGAGGAACAACCACACAACGAATCTCGTTAGGTCTGCTTGAGCTGTTTGGATACAGTTCGCGCGTGCGATTGGCTTGCGCAGAGCAGAAGCTTGGCTTTTGTCGCGTATGCCGACCAAGGCTCAAGCTAAAGGCTGATTGCATCGAACAGAGCGCCATGGTATACTGAAGAGCAGAGCGATGAAACAGAAGAGTACCCTGAGGGTCGATTGAACAGCGAGTCGGGTTTGGTGGAAGCCGACAGTCTGACGCAGGGGAAGGGCGCTGTGGAGCTTTGTTTCTATGAGGTGATCGTCCTGCGCGCACGCACAAGCGAGGCGCTGTTGGGGCGATAACTGGGGTGGAACCGCGCATTCTCTACTTTTTAAAGATGCGTCCCCAGGCGACATAACGTTGCCTGGGGCTTTTTGATGCCCTAGGCGTGAGTAGTCTGCATAGAACAAGGCCATATTCTATGCAGCGAGGAGCAAAAGGAATGCCTGCAACAAGTTTGGATCAGGTAGTATCGCTTGCAAAACGCCGTGGATTTATCTTTCCAAGTTCCGAGATCTATGGTGGCTTGCAAGGTGTTTTCGACTACGGCCCCTTGGGTGTCGAACTCAAAAACAACATTCAAGCCGACTGGTGGCGCACCAACGTCTACGAGCGCGACGATATGGAAGGCATCGATGCATCGATTCTGATGAATCGCTTGGTCTGGAAGTACTCCGGCCACGAAGAGACCTTCAACGATCCGCTGGTTGACTGTCGCAAGTGTCACAGCCGCTGGCGGGCCGACCATATCAATGGCAAGTGTCCCAACTGTGGCTCGACCGATCTGACCGAGCCGCGCCCCTTCAACATGATGTTTAAGACCTCGGTTGGCCCGGTGGCTGATCCCGATTCGTTCGCCTACCTGCGCCCCGAGACGGCTCAAGGTATCTTTGCGAACTACCTAAACGTGCAACAGACCATGGCGCGCAAGCTGCCTTTCGGTATCGCACAACAGGGTAAAGCCTTCCGCAACGAGATCAACCCGCGCAACTTTATCTTCCGCGTTCGTGAATTCGAACAGATGGAGATCGAGTTCTTCGTGATGCCGGGCACCGACGAAGAGTGGCACGAGCGCTGGCTCGAGGCGCGCTTGCAGTGGTGGGAGAGCATCGGTATCCCGCGCAGCAAGATTCAGGTCTACGATGTGCCCAAGGAAGACTTGGCACACTACTCGAAGCGCACCTTCGACCTAATGTACAATTATCCGACTCTCGGCTACGAAGAGATCGAAGGTATCGCCAACCGCACCGACTATGACCTCGGATCGCACAGCCGCGATCAAGAGACGCTTGGCTTGACCGCCAAAGTGCATCCGAACAACGATAGCATTGTGCGCATGACCTACTTCGATCCAGAATTGAAGCGCCATATCGTGCCCTTCGTGATCGAGCCGTCGGCTGGTGTGGGCCGCTGTGTCTTGGCCGTGTTGTGCGAAGCCTACGACGAGCAGAAGGTCAAAGAGCCTGCTGCCGACAAGCTAGAGGCAGTTGGACAAGCCCTGCAGAGCTTCTTGAAGTCGGTCGGACGCAACGAGAAGCTTTCTGAAGAGCAAAAGAGCGCTTTGAGCGAGCGGGGCGAGGCTATCGCTGCCAATCTTTCCGAGAACTTGGCTCAGATCGAAAGCCTCTTGGCGATGTCGGGCGCCGATCAGATCGAGGTCGCTAAGAAGTTGCGCGGCCAGGCTCAGCCGCTGGTGGATGAAAACTTCCGCACTGTGCTGCACATCAAGCCCAAGATCGCCCCCATCAAGGCTGCGGTCTTCCCGCTCAAGCGCAACAACGCAGATCTAGTCAATACCGCCAAGTCGATCCGCAAGCAGTTGCAGCTCACCGGCATGCGCACGGTTTACGACGATACCGGCGCGATCGGCAAGCTCTACCGCCGCCAAGACGAGATCGGTACGCCCAACTGTATCACGGTCGACTTCCAGACCCTCGAAGACCAGACCGTGACGGTGCGCGACCGCGACAGCATGCAGCAGGTGCGCGTGGCGATTCCCGAGCTGGAAGCCTATCTGCGTGAGCAGATGAAGTAGTCGCCTGATCGCAATGGGCCTGAGTTAGGCCACCTGTCGCAGTGTCAGCTCGTATTGCATAACGCTGGCGGAGAGCTCTTCTCCCCAAGAAGGGCCCAAGCGCGTCCGCCTACGGCTACTAGGTCGGCCGTCCGCCGCAAACAGGGATATTTTCGCAGCGAAGGCTAGCGTCACACGACGCTAGCCTTCGCTGCGTTATGAGCGATTTTGCGTGTCGTTGCGCAAAATCGCTCATAACAAAATTCAACACCCCGAAAAAACAGCTCTAGACTTTCAAAATCTTGATTTATTGTATGTTATAATTTGTTGTATTAGCGTTTGTTACCATCGAACTGTGATGAGACGCTTCTTCCATCGACTTGTTCCCTAATCGAATGCCCTTCGCTCTTCGCAGCAATCTCCTAGGCTTTCGTTGAAGTTAGGCCCTGATGTTCAACTAGGCTTACGGCCCGCCTCTGCTCGTGTTCTGCTGCCAAATCAAATCCGTTTAAAGATTTGTGCTTTTGTAACGCAGAAAAACAAAAACGGGGAAAGGCAATAGTCAAGTTCCACTTTGCCGAAAGCCAAATAGAACGTAATCAACCGGATTTCGTATCATTGCTTGCTGATTAAGCCATATCAAGGCCTGTTTCACAGATCGTGCTTAACCAACGAATCTTTTTCAGCTTTCTACGATAGATCTGATTGAAAAGAAACTGAGTGGGGGAAACTTATGCCATCGATCTCGTTGGTTGTTTTTCGCCTGAGTGCCGCCGAAACGCTTGCATCGATCAAACAGGCCGAGCAGATGGGAATCAAAGCCTGTTGGGTTCCGACGCCGCCTTTCAGCTTCGACATCATTCCGGTCTTGGGCGCGGCAGGTGCGGTCACATCGCAGATCGTAGTGGGTTCGGGCATTACGCCCAGCTATCCACGCCACCCGATCGCCTTAGCGACCGAGGCCCTTTCGGTCGCCGATCTCACGCAGGGGCGCTTTCGCTTGGGGGTTGGGCCAAGTCATATCGCCGTGATCGAGGCCAGCTTGGGCCTTCCGTATGCCAAGCCGCTCAAGCATTTGCGCGAATATATCACGGTCTTGCGCGGCTACTTGCACGAGGGCAAGGTCGATTTTACTGGCGATTACTATCAGGTGCGCGCCGCTCTGCCGCCTTGGAGCAGCCCACCTAAGACGCCTGTTTTTCTTAGTGCCAACCGCCCCAAAGCCTTTCAGCTGGCTGGCGAAGTAGCCGACGGTGTGATGTCGTCCTGGGAGCCGATCTCGTACCTGCGCGAGATCGCCCTGCCAGCGCTCAGGCGCGGCGCAGAGCAGGCAAGGCGTCCACGCCCGCGTTTGATAGGCCATATCGCCGTTATCCCCACCGAAGATCGCGACACAGCCTTCCACGTCGCCTACCAAACTTGGGAACACGCCTATAAACCTATGAGCGAGCCCTATGTCGATAGTTACCGCTTAGTTGGCCTCTCGCTGCTTGAAAATGGCTCGTTGTCGAGCGAGGTTTTTGATCAAATCTTTGTGTATGGCTCGGAGGCGCAGATCCGCCAGCGTTTTTACGACATGTTAAGCGTCGACGGCATCGATGAGGCTATGGTAACTATTCACCCAGCCGGCGATCCGGCTCAAGACGAACTGCGCGTCTTGCGAATTATGGCGGAACTGGAAGAAGAGTTCGCTGGGCGCTAAGAGCGAAGCCGCTGGCTGCTTCGGGTTCCACTTCAGCTTTTTGTTAGTCCCCCCGTTTCAGCTTTTGTTAGTCCCCCGTTGAGTGAGATTTGGTGTTCCTGCCAAATCTCACATTCCCCTCTGTGGTATCTGCCTCTTTTTGGCTCGTCATTCGATAGCTGCTGGCTCTAACATTTCTGACAATTTTTCAATTTTTGGGCTGTAAGGAAGCAAAATAACCGTCAAAATCGACGCTCAGAGCGTGGGTTCAGTTGTCAAGTTTCGTAATAGATTACTGCTTCTGAAACAGTAAAACCATGCTCTGGCCAAAGTTTTTCCGACAAAAGGCTATACACCTTTTGTAAGAGATTAATAGTATCGCCCGTCTTTATGGTATATGTAATAGTACTATAGAAAGTAGTGTAAAATAAATCGCAAGGACGGGCCTGTTTGCTCGTTTGCTAGTCTCGCTGTCAGCTTAGGATTTGAGCGACAAAGTCTTTCTATTTGTGTAGGAATTGTGGGGATAGGAGCCATTTTACTAATCTTATATCTATGGTATAATTCTGCCGCATTTAAAAAAGAAAACAAATTTAATATTTGATTGTCTCATTTATGGTGTTTTCAGACACTAATGATCTGTCTATTTGTGTTTTTATTGGTGCTTTGTTTTGATTGGAAAAATATAGACCAAAAAGCTAAAAATTGATATTTTCTTGCTTGATAAGACAAGAATGAGACTAAATATATGTGCTTTAGTGTGAATTTATCATCTTTGTGTAATCAACGGTAGGATCATGTTGAAGTCCCTCATTGCAGCAGTACATTGAAACTGGGGCTATCAAAGGTCATTTTGATATTCGTCATCTATACCAGTCTATGGTGTGGAATGTTATAAAGTCGTGCTGTCTAAGTGAGGAAAGACATGGCATCAATTTCGTTGAACATCTTCCGCTTGAGTGGCTCGGAGACAGTTGCCACCGTTAAGCAAGCAGAACAGTATGGAATCAAGGCTTGTTGGATTCCGACCCAGCCTTTTAACTTCGACGCTGTTCCGGTTATGGCCGTAGCAGGGGCCCAAACCACAGATATGATCGTCGGTACAGGTATTACACCGACCTATCCGCGTCACCCCGTTGCTTTGGCGACGGAGGCTATGGCGATCACCGAAATGACCGGTGGCCGCTTCCGCTTGGGTGTTGGCCCAAGCCACGCGCCGATCATTGAGACTGCTTTGGGTATTCCTTTTGGCAAGCCCGCTAGCCACCTGCGCGAGTATGTGACCATTTTGCGCAGCTATCTCCAAGAGGGCAAGGCTCACTTCGATGGCAAGTACTACAATGTTCACGCCGAGCTGCCGGTTTGGGCCCAACCTTCCAAGACCCCTGTCTATTTGAGCGCTAACCGCCCGAACGCCTTCAAGTTGGCTGGCGAACTGGCCGACGGTGTGATGTCCTCGTGGGAGCCGATAGCCTATCTGCGCGAAGTGGCTCTGCCCACCTTGAAGCAGGCTGCCGAGTCTGCTGGTCGCCCGCGCCCACATATGATCAGCCACATCCCGATCATTACGACCGAAGATCCCGATCGCGCCTTCCAGATCGCTACCGATGCTTGGGCTCAGTTCTACAAGCCGCTCCACAAGCCGTATTCCACCACTTATGGCATGGTCGGTCTGTCGCTGCTTGAGGACGGCTCAATGTCGCCCGAGGTCTTTAAGGAAGTGTTCGTCTATGGTTCGGAAGCTCAGATCCGCCAGCGCTTCTACGATATGCTGTCTATCGATGGCATCGATGAAGTGATGGTGACCGTCCATACGGCAGATAACCCTGCTGAAGAAGAAGAGCGTGTATTGAAGATTTTGGGCTCTTTGGAAGAGGAATTCTCGAAGCGCTAGTGCCTAGCTGCGCGCTTGCGCTTTTAGGCTTTAGCTGTTTATAGGTTCGATAAAACGGATTGGTGGTCTCTTGTAAATAGAGACCACCAAAACAGATGCTGACGCGAAATTGGCATAAGAAAGCGGAAATAGGCCTTAAAAGTTCCATCTAAAAAGCTTTTTGATTCAACAGTAAGTATGACACGTGCTACGGTGTTACGTTTGCGATATAGGCCCGGATTATAATGAACATATCCAATGTCGTTTTTTGTGGCCTTGGAATGGTTTTAAATATGGTATTCTTTGGCTTTAACATGGATTATTCACAAGAGTGAATAATTCTGGAATATCGTGTTGGGTTTTCAGCCTGAAGCATCGCAACGATACTAGCAACGAGGAACTCAATGTCTTCACAAACCGCGCTTGCTCCTGATATTTTGAGTAAACTCTTCGAGCGATCTCCCGATATTATTCAAGTATATGACCTACATAAGCAGCAAATCGTTTATGCCAACCGTCCTATTACGAAGCTGCTAGGGTATTCGAGTTTTGAGAGTGAGGCGCTCTTAGCTTCCAACACGGCTCTGGAGACCCTACTACACGAAGAAGATAAGATAGCCTATCAGACGCAGTTGAAGCGCGCTGCTCAGCTAGCTGATGAGGAAGTGCTGACGGTAGAATATCGGTTTAAGCATAAGGATGGGTCGTGGAGATGGTTAGTCACTCGTGATACACCCTTCGAGCGTGACGCAAAAGGCGAACTTATCAGCATTTTGCGCACGACTTCGCTCTCTCTAGAGCACGAGAAGGAGAACTGGTCGCGACGCATCCTCGAACATATCCCAATGCTGGTCTATGTCTACTCGCTTGAACGAGGTAACCTCTATGCCAATCAGCAATTAGGCGATATGTTAGGCTATAGCGAGGCTGAAGTTCAGGCTATGGGTGCCTCTTTCTTGCCGAATACCATACACCCTGATGACTTCCCGAAAGTGCTAGAGATGCAGAATCGTCTGCGCCGAGCTAGCGATGATGAACAGGTCTCGTTCACCTATCGCATCAAGCGCGGCGATGGCGAATGGTGTGTCTTGGAAGACACCATGCGCATCTTCGAGCGCAATGAGAAGGGTGAAGTGACGATATACGTGGGTGCGACTCAAGATGTTACCAAACGTGTTGAAACAGAGAAAGAGCGCGAAGAGCTTCTGATCGCTTACGAACAGCAGCAAAATGCTTTGCGCGAACTCTCGACGCCGCTCATTCCGCTCTCGGATGAGGTTTTGGTGCTGCCCTTGATCGGTACGATCGAAACCCAGCGCGCTCAGCAGATCTTAGAGACGCTCTTGGAGGGAGTATCGTCGCACCGTGTTCGCACCGTGATCGTCGACATTACCGGTGTGGTCGTAGTCGATACCCAAGTCGCCAATGTGCTACTCCGCGCCGCTCAAGCGACCCGCCTCTTGGGTGCCGAAACTATTCTGACCGGTATTCGCCCCGAAGTTGCTCAGACCTTAGTGCAGTTAGGCGCCGATCTCAGCGGCCTTGTAACCCGTTCGACCTTGCAGAGCGGTATCACCTACGCTATGGGTTCTAGCATTGGCCGCTAGCTAGGTGTTAGCTCGCTCCTGTAACCTTCTGTACTGCCTTAAAAGCAGTGCAGAAGGTTTTTTATGTTTTGAAGCCACCGTGTTCAATACCTAAACCGTTTGATCACATCAGCGCTCTGGCGGCGAGGTCTTTACCCCAAACAAGCTCTTAACCGCGTCCGCCTACGGCTACCAAGGGCCTGCCCGCCACCCCGAGGTCGTATCTGCCTCGCTGGCGAAACCGCCCCCTATCACACAAACGATTTCGTATGAAAACGAAAAACGGGGAAGGTGTTGGGTTCCGCTCTACCGAAGGCCAAAAAGTAATAACCTAATCAGATTTGCTAGGCGCGTATCAAGCGGGTTTGTTAGCTTTCCTTTTTCTTCAACAGCTTTTGGCTGACTCTGCATGTTTAGATACATTTGGTATCATAACAATCCGGGCCGATGTGTGGATGGCCACAGGATTATGGCCCATAATCTGCTGACATAAACTCGAGGGCTTGTTTTTGTAAACAAGACGAGGAAAACAAGCCATTATCAGAAAGCGTGTAAAACACATCTATGGGACGACCGCATCGGCAAGAGTTTGCCGTTATCGGCTTAGGACGCTTTGGTATGAGCTTGGCTGTCAGCCTGGCGAAAAGCGGCCACAATGTGCTTGGGATCGATAAAGATAAAACTTTGGTGCAGCGTGCAGCCCAAGAGTTGACGCGGGTGGTGATGCTCGATTCGACCGATGAGCAGGCCCTCAAGGCGGTCGATATTACCTCATTCGATCAGGTAGTCGTGGCGATCGGCAGCGATTTCGAGAGCAATCTGCTGACAACGGCTGTTCTGAAAGACTTGGGCGTCAAATCGATCGTTTGTAAAACAACAACCAAACGCCAGCGCGATATCTTGCTACGCATGGGTGCCGATCGGGTGGTGCTGCCCGAATACGAGGCTGGCCAGCGCTTGGCGCGCTCGTTGATGGTGCCTGGTGCGCTCGATATGCTCGATCTCGGCCCGGGCTACAGTGTGGTGGAAGTGCGAGTACCTCAAAATCTTGTCGGCCAGACTCTGGTCGATTCTGATCTGCGACGCGGTTTTAACCTGATTGTGCTGGCGGTGCGGCGAGCCAACGAAACCGTTGTTGTTCCTCAAGCTCGCTTCACACTCTCTGCCGACGATACCATGGTTTTGGTAGGGCCAACCGAAAATATCCACCGCTTTATGGAAGTGCTTTGAACGCGATCTGAAAGCTGGGAACGCTTTGTTTTTTGCTTGAACCTGAAAGAAGCGGGTCACTAGACATGCTGAAAGATCGATTACGTTTACGCTTTCGATCGCTTTTGCAACTGCAACATCTTCCGATCGCCCTCCAATGGCCGCGTTCGCCAACCCTCTTGATCTGCAGCGGTTTGGTGATAATGACCATTATTGGCACCTTACTGTTGCTATTACCGGGCGTTGGGCGAGGGCGTCACTTAACTTTTGAAGAGGCGGCCTTTACGGCAGCTTCGGCGCTGAGCGTCACCGGTCTCTCGGTGATCGTACCGCAACGCGATCTCACCACCTTCGGCCAGATTATTTTGCTGGTGTTGATTCAGATCGGCGGCGTTGGTTTTATGGTTTTAGCCGTCGTGCTGTTTCAGATGTTAGGCCGCCATGTCTCGATGGTCTTTCGCTTGGCTTTGAGCGAATCGTTCGGCCTGCCGACGCCGGGTGCGATTTTAGCCCTGCTGCGCAACGTCTTGATCGGCGTTGTTGTGATCGAAAGTATGGGCACTCTGCTGCTGTGGGCACATTGGAGACCGCTGTTAGGCAACGAACGGGCGCTCTACTATGCGATCTTTCACTCGATCTCGGCCTTTTGTAGCGCTGGTTTCGAGCTCTTCACGGGTTTGCCTGAATTCCCCAACGGTATGCCCGACGACGAGATCACCATGGCGATCATCAGCGTGATGATCTTGTTAGGCGGCTTAGGCATTCCGGTTATCTCTGACTTGGTGCGCTGGCCTTGGCAGCGGCGGCTTTCGCTGCATAGCCGCCTGACCTTGATCGCGGTCTTCTCGCTAATACTGATCGGCTGGATAACACTGTGGCTGGTCGAGGCAGCTGCGGGCGGAGTATTGAGCAACGAGCCTCTGGGGCGTCAGTTTTCGCTCTCGCTTTTTCAAGCGATCTCGGTTCGTTCGGCGGGCTTTACGGGCTTGCCGAGCTTTGAGTTTCTCTCGCCTGCCAGCCAGTTTCTGCTGATGAATCTGATGTTTATCGGTTCGGCTCCGGCGGCCATGGGCGGAGGCATCACAACCGGCACATTTGTGGTTTTGATCTTGGCAGTGGTCAGTTATTTGCGCGGTAGCAACTCGCTGCAAGTGAGCGGACGAAGTATCGGCTTCTACATTGTGCAACGCGCAATCGCGGTGCTGCTGATCTCATTGATTGTGGTAACGATTGCGACTTGGCTTATTTTGATCAGTCACGATGTACGCCTCGAAACCGCTTTGTTTGAAGTGGTCTCGGCCTTTGCGACCTGTGGCCTAAGTTTAGCCGTTACAGACCAGTTGAATAGCTTCGGCAGGCTGGTGATTATCTGCATGATGCTGTGGGGCCGTCTAGGCGCGCTTACGATTATGATCGGCTTTGCTACTCGTCAGGTCAAACCGGATCTGGTCGAGTATCCTGAAGAAACGATTTTGATCGGCTAAAGGCCATTAAACGCTTTCGCACGACAATACGAAATCCGTTTGCGCTAGTGGTTTGGGGGGCGGCCTCTGTGCACACAGCTACGCCCCTGGGGTGGCGGGCAGGATGCTGGTAGCCGTAGGCGGACGCGCCAAAAGCCTTTTTGGGGTGATGCCCTTGCCGCCAAGCTATGCGCGCCTTGAAGAGAACTAGTGGATTTTGGCAGAAGAGAGATGGAGTAGCAATATACCCCATCTCTCTTTTTTAGCGCTGCGATGGTTTAGATAAAGACTTCGTCGACTGCCGTGCCCTCCCAGAAGTGGTTGGGCGTGACACCGAACAGCTTGACGATCGTGGGCGCGGTATTGATCAAATTGACGGGCGATGTGATCGTGTGGCCTTGGCGGATCGACGGCCCTGCGATGATCCACGGAATGGTCATATCTTCGGGGCTTTCGGTGCCGTGGCTGCGTTCGTGGCCGCCGTGGTCGCTTTGTACGATCACGGTTGCGTCGGCGGGCATGGCTTGCAAAACCTTGCCGATCAAACCATCGACGCGGCTGATCTGCTGGAGATATTCGGGCGACATCCAGCCATAGGCGTGACCGGCGGTATCGATGCTTCCAAAGTAGATAAACAGGAAGTCGTACTGTTCCTCTTGCAACAAGCGAACGGCTTCTGCTCCGACTGCATCATCGTAGCTTGCGTCAAGCGGAGGCTCACGGTAATAAGCGTAGCTGATGTTTTCTGGGCGTGCGAGATCGCGCAGCGGTTCCCAGTTATAGACAAAGGCGCTGCGTTTGCCTGCGCTACGCAGAGTCTCGATCAAGCCGGGGAGCGGGCGCGCCATAGGCAGATAGAGGTTGGCTGTGATGCCGTGGCGCGTGGGCGGAACGCTGTGGAAGATCGACATGTGGCAAGGTAGCGTGATCGAAGGCATCACGCTGGTTGCCGTCATGGTTGAAGAGCCGCGTTGGATCAAGCCCTTGAGATTAGGGCATTCGGTTTGATCGAGAGCGTCGGGCCGTGTGCCATCGATCATAATCAGGATAACCATACACACCTCACTGTGTTGACAAGAGAACAGCGATGCCTTAGTATACCGCGACTTTTTAGATCGCTTTTATAGTCAAGATTGACTAAACTGTGTGATACAATATACAAAGAATTCTTGAAGCCCATCTATATGTAAGAGGAGACTATGGACATTATTCGAACGATTCACAGTGTGTTCGGTGAGATGGTTCTGCCGCTAGTGACGATCGCTGTGGCGGCGTGGCTGACTGCTACTTGGAAGCCAGACCAGCCAGCTCAGGTTCTTGGTCGTATCTTCGCAGTGCTTGTTGATATTCAGGTGGCGCTGGGTATTATCTACTACATCTACGGCGTGATCGCAGGTGGCAGCTTGGGTGCTAAGATCACCTCGATGCCCTTCTTGATCCACCCAGTTTTGGGCATTTTGGCTGCTGGTGTGGCTCATATGGCGGTTAAGCCCGATGGCCCGTTCCGCAAGCTCGGTCGCTGGTCGGTCTTGGTCGGTCTGATTATTGTTGTGATTTTGATTGTTTCTGCAGCTATGGTCGCTCGAATGGCCTAAAGGCTCGTTCAAGCCTGATCTAAAGCGAATAACAAAGGGTATGGCTTCGGCTGTACCCTTTTTCTTTTCTTTTGGCGGAGAGGCGGCTAGCTCCCATTCGGCGTCTAGCGCGTCCGCCTACGGCTATCAACATCCTTATCCAAACATTCGGCTATCGGCCTTCGGCATAGCGCAACTCAGCGCTTACTCAAAGCGAGCGGTCGTGCCCTGAGCTTGTCGAAGGGCACGACCGCTCTTTTCATACCAAATCCGCTAAAAGACGTGTACTCTTTCAGCGCAGGAAGACGGAAATCGGAGGAAAGAGTTATGAAGCAGCTTCGAGCGCTCGCATACGATCAGGCTGATTGCTCTTGAATCGCCTTTAACACCCGCTCAGGAGTCATCGGCTGTTGGTTTAGCCAAGCACCAGTGGCATCGTGAATGGCGATCGCGATCGCAGGGGCCAGCGCCACCAGCGGCATCTCGGCCATACCACGCGCGCCGAACGGTCCGTTAGTGTCAGCAAGCTCCAAAATCACGGGCGTAATCTCAACATCCATATCGAGCGCGGTCGGCAGCAGATAGCTGCTGAAGTGGGGTGTGAGAATACGGCCATCGCGCATCTGGAAGTGCTCCATCAGGGCGTAGCCGATCGCCTGAGCCACACAGCCTTCGATCTGGCCTTCGACCTGCTGGCGGTTGATGGCGCGCCCCACATCGTGCACGCTGATCACCTTGAGCACCCGCACTTGACCGGTTAGCGTATTGACCTCGACCTCGACCGCTTGAGCGGTGTAGCCGTAGGCGTAGTTGGGCGTGCCCGCTGTGGTCACCGGGTCGAAGGGCGTCGTCGCAGGCGGGCGGAACTGCACCGTCGCTTTGGCGGGGCGCTCTTCGGCCTCCCAGGCCTGCTTGGCTGCCAACGCCGCATCGTGCACGGCCCGCCCTGCCATCAGCGTAAGGCGCGAAGCCGAGGCGCTGCCCGCGTTGGGCGCTTCGCTGCTATCGTCGGTGATCATGCTGATCTTCTCGAAGGGAATGCCCAAGACTTCGGAAGCGATCTGACGCAAAATCAGATGGGTGCCTTGACCGACTTCTGCCGCTCCAGCCCGCACATGGGCGTGATCCATGGTCGCCCCACCAAAGATCTCGACTGTGGCGGTCGACTGTTCGGGATAGCCAAAGGAGTAGCCCAAGTTTTTGATGCCGCAGGCGATGCCTATGCCGCGCTTGAGATGGCTGGCGCTGCTTGGCGCTGTGCGGTCGAAGCGTTGGGCAACCTCTTGCAGACAGGCTTCGAGGCACTCGCGCACGCTGACGCCCGGTGGGAGGCGGTTCTGGGTCGGCTCGATGCTACCCTCGCGATAGAGATTGATGCGGCGCAGCTCGATCGGATCGATCTGAAGCTTTTCGGCCAAGCGGTTGATCATAATTTCGCTGGCGAAGTGGGCTTGCGGCGCGCCGAAGCCACGGAAAGCACCCGATGGGATGTTGTTGGTGTAGACGGCATAGGCCCGTACATCGATGTTGGGCACTTCGTAGCAGCCGCTGGCGAACAGGGCGGCCACCTTGCTCACCTCGGCGCTGGTCGAGGCGTAGGCGCCGCTATCGGCGATTACTTCGCACTCGACGGCAGTGATCTTGCCATCGCGTGTTGCGCCCCAGCGGCAACGAAAACTGATCGGGTGGCGTTTGTGGTGCCCGATCATCGACTCCTCGCGATCCCAGATCAAGGCTACCTTACGCTTCAGCTTCCAGGCCGCTAAAGCCAAGATATGCTGCACCGAGAGATCTTCGCGCCCACCGAAAGCTCCGCCGATGCTGGCGTAGCGAACAACAACTTGCTCTTCGGGGATCTGAAGCATTTGGGCGATCTGTTTACGATCTTCGTGCAGCCACTGGCCTGCCGTTTCGACCACAACCCGCCCATGTTCATCGATATAGGCGATACCCGCTTCGGGCTGCAAGAAGGCGTGTTCCTGCCACGAAGTGTGGAATTCGCCTTCGACGACTACGTCGGCCTCATCTAGGGCGCGCGCGGCGTCGCCTTTGCGAATGGGCTGTTCAAACAGGATATTGCTGCCGCGTTCGGGGTGGATCAGGGGCGCATCGCTTGCCATCGTCGCGCGCGGGTCGCTCAGCACCGGCAGATCTTCATAGATCACGGTCACTAGCTTGCTAGCAGCTTCGGCCGCCTCTTGGCTTTCGGCTATGACAACGGCGACTTTATCGCCCTCAAAACGAACAACATCGCCACAGATCACTGGTTGGTCATGTTCGATCAAGCCGAAGGCGTTATAGGGGATATCGTTGGCGGTCAAGACCGCGACGACGCCCGGGTATGCGAGGGCCGCTGAGCTGTCGATTGCGCGGATGCGAGCATGGGGACGGCGGGCGAATACTACTTTGAGATGCAGCATTCCAGCTTGCACAAGATCGCCCGGATAACGTGCTTGGCCCGTCACCTTGCCAAAAGCATCGGGGCGGGCAATCGATTCACCAATCAACGTGCTCATGGGCATATCCTTTATGCTCTATGCTCTGGTGCTTTATCTGTTAATAACTTTTATTCTAAACGATAATCTTTGATCGGTGAAGGATTGCTTTGTATAAAAAAGCCAGTAGCAGTGTGTTGGCGGCACAACTGCTACTGGTTCATACCGCTCTGCTGCTCTCCTGCGGCCTAACAGGATGGGCGTTGCAGCGAATAGAGGGTACAAGATATATTCTAGAGCATATTGGCAACTCTGTAACAGGATATCGCCCAGAAAATAGCAAATTATCGTGTGTGATTAAGCGCGTAGGCGATGCCCCGCTGAAGCGTGCTGCGCGTAATAATGTCGCCCAGCTCGACTCCTAAGCCTACCAGCGTTTGGGCGATCTCGGGGCGGATGCCTGTAATCACGACATCGGCACCTAAAAGTCGAACGGCCTGCGCTGTGCGAATAAAGACATTAGCGACTTGAGTATCGACAACCGAAACACCTGTGATGTCCATAATCACGATTTTAGCTTTGCTCTGAGCGATATCGTTCAGCAGGGTGTCCATAATTAACTGGGCACGCTGCGAGTCGATTGTGCCGATCAAAGGCATAATCACAGTGCTGTCGTTGATGGCGAGGATCGGAGTCGATAGCTCTTGAAGGGCCGAGGATTGCTGTGCGATCATCAGCTCGTGGCGTTGTTGCCGTTCGAGTTCGAGCAATTTAGATTCGGTAATATCGAACGAGAACTTGACGATCTCGCTGATTTGCTGCTCATCATCAAAGATAGGGCAGTAGACCGACTGAAGCCACATATCTCGATCTGGCAGCTTAATGTGATATTCGGCTTGCAAGGTTTGTTTCGATTCCCAACACGCGGTCAGGTTATCGATAACCGCCAGAGCGCCTTCGTCGCGCTTCGCTAGCCAACTATTGCTCTCTTCAACGGTCATAGCGAAGAGATCGGTGGCGCTTTGATTCTGTTGAGTGTAGATAAATTGTTTGGGAGTTTTTGTGATAATCGAAATCGGGATATTGCTTTTATGAAAAATAGAGGTGTACGCTTGGACAGCCGCTTGTTGAGCCTGAAGTTGCTCTTGAAGGGTGGTTATTTGCTGCTCAAGGTCTGTTATTTTTGCCAGTAGCGCCTCGGTTGACGGCGTTTGGGAGCTATGATCGTTCTGGTGAGAGGTAGTTGTATCCATGTACTGCTGGCTCAATATTGGCTAAAAGACTACAGCGCGGGAAAGATGTTCCTAGTTGTTGTAGTATAAACTGTGTTTATTACGGATTCCATAACCTTTTTGTACTTCCAAACTTTAGTACATTTTTCTCCTCAGAAGCGCATTTTTCGTCTATATTGTGGTGTTTTCATAGAACATTTTAAAAAGATAAGTTTTTATTTGGAAATAATTTTTGCATAGGATCGATCTTAATTTAGCTGAAGTTTTTATTTGTTGAACCAGCCTACACAAGCACGAGGAAGCATACTGCGCTTATAGCGAATCTGTCTTGTGGAAGCCTAATAAAGAACTCATGCGATTAATACCAGATCCGATAGCTTACTTTCTATTTGGCCTTTGGCAGAGTGGAACTTTTTTCCTCGTTTTTGTTTTTCTGGCTTACAAGGGTGCAAGTCTTTAAACGGATATAAGCAGATGTGCTATAAGGGCTTAACGAGGGCTTGGTTGCCTTGAATTTTAAAGTCTGGTATTCTGCCCAATAAAGCAAAAAATCATTTGAGAAGAGGTTGTAAGTTATATGTCGTATCAACCACCATTAGTCGCCATGGATTTGGAAGGGGTTTTTATCCCTGAGATCTGGATCGCTGTAGCGGAAAAAACCGGGATCGAACGTTTGCGCCTAACTACTCGCGATATCCCAGACTATGATGTGTTAATGCGCGGTCGCCTGCAGATTTTGCGCGATCAGGGCCTCAAGCTGGCCGATATTCAAGCCGTGATCGAAACCCTTGATCCACTCCCGGGGGCGGTAGAGTTTTTGAACTGGGTGCGTGCTCGTGTGCCCCTGGTGATTCTCTCGGATACCTTTTATCAGTTTGTAGAACCCTTGCTTCCGAAGTTAGGCCAACCGACCATCTTTTGTAATTCGCTGCTAATCGATGATCAGGGCATGATCTCGGACTATATTTTGCGCCAAAGCGATGGCAAACGAAAAGCCGTGCAAGCCTTTAAGCAGATCGGTTTTCGGGTCTTTACCTCTGGCGACTCTTACAACGATACGACCATGTTGCTAGAAGCCGAGAAGGGTGTGTTGTTCTGCCCGCCCGCCAATGTGATTGCCGAGTTCCCGCAGTTGCCTGTTGCGACCGAATACAGCCAGCTTGAAAGCCATATCAGCGCCTTTTTGGCAGGCTAAAACGACATTCGCTTGATGGCTTTCTGTTTTGGCCTTCGGCGGAATTTTTTGTAGAGAGAGGTTTCAAGCATCAGCTCGAAACCTCTCTATCTTTTCCCCGATATCTTTTTTATGCTTGAGAGAGCAGGTCTTGAAGCAGAGTTGCTAGAAGACGAACTCGGGTTGAAATGTTAGGTTTGGGGCGCTGAGGACGCAGATAGCTGCCTATTTTGGTGGGCGAGAAGTTTGTAGCCGTAGGCGGACGCGGTAAGGACCTTTGTTGGGGAGGGGACTCAGCCGCTAGAGCATTAAACGCTGCAAGCAGATTTGGGAAGTGTTTTCTAGGGTCGGGCTTGGAGAGAAGCTTCCAAGCCCGATGTTTTAGGCCTTGCGCCGCTCGATGATGCGGAAACCTCCGCCCTTTTCGACCTCGATCAAGTGGCCGCGCCAGCGGATGCGTTGGGGCGAGCAGAGCGCCACCAAGAGCTGAACGGGCAGCAACAGCTTGAGCAAGGGGATCAGCCAAATGTGACGCCAGCTGGTCGCGCCCTTGAGTAGACGACGGTTATAGACCAAAAAGGCGCTGAGATCGCCCAGTAGAAAGAGCGCCAGCCATGCGCGGGCCGAGCGCGACCATAGCGCGGCGAGCGCTAGCAGCAGCGGCCCCAGAGTGGGTAGCACCACCAGCAGATAGAGCAGGCCCTGTTCGCGCCATGAGAGGTGACGCAACAGCGATTCGCGCGGGAAGATAAACCAGCGCTGAATCAGGTTGAAGTAGCTGCGTCCATCGGGGATAGTAGTGTGGATGGCGTGCAGCAGCGGAGTTTGGGCTAGCTGTAGCCCATGGGCGCGCACCCGTTGGGCGATAGCGAAGTCGTCGGCGAGCATGCTTTCGAGGCCAGTGAAACCGCCGATCTGTTCGAGGGTGCTGCGCTTGAGGGCAAAGAACATGCCGTTGATGCTGAAGGGCTGGCTGAAGAAGGTGTAGGGCAGATAGGTGACAAGGCTATTGCTGTTGACGAAACCTGCTACAAAACTCGACCAGATGTTGCTAAAACTGGTGTAGTAGGGCAGTCCGAAGGCCAGGCCAACTTCGGCGCGTTCGAGGGCTGGCAGACACGTTGCCAGGCCGTTGTCGGGCAGCATGGTGTCGTCGTCGAGCACGCAGATGATCTCGCCTTGGGCGATGGCAGCGCCCTCGATCAGCTTGACCATTTTGGGGCTTTGATCTTCGGGCGGGTTCGGTAGGCTGACCAGCCGTACACGGGCTTGCGGATTGCGTGCTAGCAACTGGCGGCAAATGCTGTGGGCTTGGGGATCGTTATCGTCGATCAGCCAGATAAATTCGAGCGGATAGTCGCTCTTGATGCGCAGATTGTGTTCGAGGCAGGCGGCTAAGTGGTTATCGCCGCTGAGAATCGGTTGCAGCACGCTGACGAGTGGCAGAGTCTCTGGCTTGGCTGGCGAAGGGGTGCGAGCGCGTTGGAAGAAGCGGAAGACCAGCGCGATTCTTAGGGCTTGAAGCGCACAAAGCCCAGCAGCCACGAGATCGAGCAAACGCTTGATTGACATACTACTCCTCTGGCTAGTCAGAAACGAAACGCTTAGGAAGCTTGGGCGAACCAACGTCGGAAGAGTTCGACTTGGAAACGATAGCCTTCGGCTGTCTCTTCGATGACGTCGCGATGCAGCAAGAGCGCGATGGTAGAGGAGAGATCTGTGCATGCAAGCTGAGCTGCTAAGCTGGCGCTATCGAGGGCGGCTTTGGGGCCATGTTGGGCGAGAGCGCGCAATACAGCTACGCCATCGGGGCCGATCTGCTGGCAGAGATCGGCGAAAAAGAGATCACCGGTGTGAAGCGCCTCTTGGAGCGCGCCTTCGACGTCGTCGAGCGTGACCAAACGGCGCTGAGCGGGCGGCTGCTGGTTTTTGCGCTCAACGATCTCGTAGCAGATCAGTTGCACAAAATGGGGATGCCCGCGAGTAAGCTCGATGATAGCTTGGCTAGCTTCTGGTTGGTATTGCAGAGCGAAGTCTTTGACAGGGTGTTCAATCAACCTGAGGCAGGCTTGAGGCGAAAGATAGCTGATCTTGATCACTTGCATATTGATCAGATAGCTGGCCCAATGGCGAAACTCGTCGAGAGTGTGCGAGCCAGCCAGCAAGACTTTGAAACGTGGGCGGTGTTGGGCCATATGGCGCAGCAGGCGCAGCATATTGTCGATCGAAAAACGCCCGTGTTGGCCCATCACGTCGAGCACCTCAAATTCATCGAGCGCCAAGAGCGCGATGCTCTTCTGTTCTTCGAGCAGTACTTCAAGCTCGTCGAGCCATTCGTTGAAGCAGATGAATGGACTGTCGTTGAAGGCGGCGCGTTCGCGGCGCGGTAAGTTCAGCTTACGGTGGCGTTCGGCCGAGCGCACCATAGCTGAAGCGATCGCATAGAGCAGATCGGCGTCGTTGACGGCTCCGGCGATGCCTTCGCCATCAACGAAGAGCGGAACAGTGCTCGAGGGCAGCAAGCGGCCTAGGTTGCGCAACAGCGAGGTTTTACCCATACGACGCTGGCCATAGAGCAGCAGCGGCGGGCTGCGGCGGTCGCTGAGGTAGAGTTCGATGCGGGCGGCTAGGTCAGAGCGGCCTACAAACAGCTCTTCGTCTTGGCCGAGTGGCACGCCGAAGATGTAGGGGTTTTCGAGCTCTTGGCTGCGCTCGACTTCGGCGGCCAGTTCGTTGCGGGCCGCGCCAACCACTTGTTGCCAGCGGCTCATAATGCTTTGAAAGCGCACCACATACGGGCCACTGCTCTGTATCAGGTCGCGCAGCGCTTGCTCGATCTGGGTTTCGACATTGCTGAGCGCGAGCCGCTTGTGGTAGGTGGTCGAGCCGTTCAGAGCGGCTTCGGTGGCTTGGCTGATGCGACTGAAACTGCGCAATACCATACTGATGGGGTCACTGAGCTCACCTGCGGCTAAGGTGTGGTGGATTGTGCTGATGGCTTGCAGGCTGTCGCAGGCTTCGAGGCGCCGCGCGTCGAGCTCGATCTGGGCGCTTTGGGCGGCATGGCGCTGATAACCTGTGCTGAGGTAGCTGATCGCTTTTTGTCCCTCTTCGGGCTTGCGTTCGGCGATCAAGACCAGATAGTTGTCGAGGTTGAAGAGCGGGAGTTGATGGGTTTCGTCCCAGAAGGCGCTATGGTAACGGAAGAGGCTTGGGCGATCGGCTGTACGCTTCTCATCGAGGCGATAGAGCATTTGATTCCAGAGCAGCCAGATCGGTGCGACCAGATAGGCCGCCCACTTAGTGATGGTCGCTCCTGCCGCTAGACTGATCAAAACCAGGGGAAGTAGTTCCCATTTCGACAGGCTGACGGCCTGCACCATCCAGGCGATCCAGCCGGTGCCCGCCCCAAGCACACAAGCGATGCTGGCGTTTTCAACCCCCATAATCCGTTCGGCGATCAGATAGGCCAGCCCGAAGCTGCTGATAAAGAGCAGTACAAAGCCCATCGAGGCCGCCTCGACATAACCGTAGCTATAGAAGCTGAGGAAGGCGAGGCTGATGATCAGCACAATCAGATTGCACATCAGCGTCCAGAAGGCCGAGCGTCGCCCCACCATGCTGATATCCAAGCCAGCGATCAGCAGCAGAATGCCCAGCGAGATAATCCAGTTGATATGGCTTTGGAGATTTGGGAAAGCCCCGAACAGCAGCCAGCCGAGCGTATGCAAGAGGTTGAAGCTGCTCGCGATGGTGAGCGCGCTGAGCACAAACGAGACCCCCGCGCCGGTGAGCAGCTCCATACGCCAGGAGATGGGGCGGTACTCGCTGGTGTAAATCGCGATATTTTGGGTAACACTGTGCACAATACTGCCACTTAGGCCGATCAGCAGGCCAGCCGCAACGGCCAAGGAGCTTGTCAGGCCGTCTTCGAGCCCATTGATCGCAGCGAAGGCGATCGCAAAGGCCATGCTGGTCAGTACACTCAGCAGCAACCCGATTGGCAGGCCGAACCAGCGCCCTCCGCACTGAAAGAGCAGCACCATCAATATCAGCGGCATAAGCATGCCAACCCAAAAGACTTCTCCGCTGCGTTGAAAGATGCTGAGCGCACCCCACGAGACCAGCAAGATCAAAACGGTATAGACGCTGTAAGAGTTGATCAAGCCGCGCAGCAATGGATTGCGCCAGTCGTCCTTGCTAAGCTCGGCGAGGCGACAGTTGGGGTTGAGGTTCGGATTGATTTGGTGGATGAAGCTCTTCCAAGCGCTGGGCCGGAAGAGCGCCCAGAGCAAGAGTTGGAAGCTTCTGATCAGCAGATTGGCATGCGGTTTCGGCTGCGAGCTGTAGGGATGCAGTGCCATAATCGCTACCCTGTATACGCTGCGAGCAGCTGGCGGTAGCGCGCGATCTGTTGTAAGCCGTCTTGGCGCCATTGGTCGTCAGCCTCTTCTAGCTCGAGTGCCGTCAGTCGGGCCAAACAGAGCGTCTGCAGCATCAACGGCCAGCAGTCGCTCTCGTTGATAATCCACTCCACATCATCGGGCGGGAAGGGAATGGGCGAGGAGGCGATCAAGGCCCGAGCCTCGTGCTCTTGGAATTTGCCGATGTTCAGGCAATAGAAAATATTAAAAAAAGGCGAAGGTTTGCCGATATCTTTAGCATGCTGATCGGGCGGACGTTGCGAGGTTACGATACAGGCGATGCGTCCCTCGGTGAGATTGGTAATTAATGAACGTAAACTCCACCAAAAATGTTGATCAAAAGCCGCTTGTTCGAGTGCGATCCCTACTTCATCAAATAACAACACGGTCGGTTGGCGCACCTCGTTGCTCATACGGTCGAGAAAATCGGTCAAACTCAGATCGTTTTCACTTGTTATCCCCAGACTTTGCAAAATATGTTGAAACAACCTCGCTTGGCTATTCATGCGTGCATCTTGGAAGTCCACAAATACCCAGCGATAGCTCTCGGGTTGGCTGAGCCAGTCGCGCTTTTGGTCGGGACGACAGCTCTGGGTCGGCGCGGTTGTGATTTGGCGCAGATAGTGCAAGAGCGAGCTTTTGCCACTGCGTTGTGGCCCGATCAAAGCCATATGTCGCAGCGGAAGTCGATTGAGCCCCGAGAAGATTCGTTTGAGCTCGCGCTCGCGTCCCCAAAACTGGCGCACATGGGTGATCGGAGATCCCGTAACAAAAGATGAAAATTCTAGCGAATCGGTACTAATAGAGTAGGACTCATTAGGTGCCTGGTTTTGCTTGTGTTCGTTTCGTGCCGAGTTCGGGAAAAGTTCGTCGGATAGAGCACGTGCATTCGGGTATTCAGCTTGAAAAAGGAAACGCTCTAGCCAAGCCGGACCAAGGTCGCTTCGTCGAACGATCTCGCGCGCAAGCTTTTCAACGTCTTGAGGTTTTGGAATATGACCCTTGCGCCAAAAGTCAATCGCGCTGCCACCTGTTCGATCGAGGGCGAAGCCCAATTCATCTTGAATGACTTGAATCGTTCTCGACTCGTGAAGAGAGATACGGTGTACGCCTTCGCTAAGGAGTTTGCCGAATTCACTCGACTTCTTCGCCATTGTAGCGCTTCTCCTCTCCAGAAAAATGGAGTGAATCTGGAGTTTAAAACTCGAACATTCTAGAGTGCTTATAACCTAAAGTGGCATCGTCGCAGCACCAATTACCGAGAGACAGTAACAGCGGGTAGGTACGAGAGGTGGAGAGCTTCCTAATAAGCAATAGGCCTCATCTTCTTCATACTATCATACCTAACAGTTCAAGTGGCGAAAAGGAGATAATGCACATGGAACAGGTAGCCGCCTATACATCGAGCAAACAACCGGTTATGACGGTGCTCAGTGATACCGAGATCGCTCAGATGGGCTTGAACAGCTTGGTGAGCTACTGTATCAACGAGCGCAACCTCTACCGTCGGATGCGCCAGCAAGATACACGTTATGCCTTTGAACTCTTCCGCCGGGCCTTGGTCGAGCGCGATCAGTTGGCTTGGGAACAGGTCTATATTCAATATCACGCGCTTGTTGAGTGCTGGATCAAACGCTGTAGCGCTTTTATACACTGCGAAGAGAGCTGTGAATCTTTTGCTTCAGAAGCTTTCACGCGCCTGTACCGCGTGATCACCCCCGAGCGTTTTGCTGACTTCCCGAACATGGCGGCCCTATTGCGTTACCTACATCGTTGTGCTGAAAGCGTTGTGCTCGACAGCGTGCGCAGCCAGCGTTTCGCCGAGAGTCTGCCCGAAGAGGCGCTGCTCGAAGAGAGTGAGCATTTGCAGCAGTCGAGCGAAGATGTCGATAGCCGCTTGGAGCGCCAAGAATTTTGGCGCACGATTATGATGCACCTCCACGATGAGGCCGAGCGGGTAGTGGTATTGCGCTCGTTCATGCTTGGCATGCGTCCCAACGACATCTACCGTGAGCGGCGCGATCTGTTCGCCAACGTACACGAAGTCTATAGCATCAAGCGCAATGTGCTGGTACGCCTACGCCGCAATCCTCAGCTCCAACACCTCTGTAATTAATGCCCAACAGATCAATCAAGCCTGTTTGCAGCATGCGAAGAGGAAGGGAAGCCTGTCGCTCAGATAGATCCCCTCCTCTTTTTCGTGTAGCAAACCATTGCCCAGACAAGCGAGCAGCTAGATCAAGCGGCGGAAGCGGCTCTAGCATCAATTCGATCCTCACCGCGTCCGCCTACGGCTATCAGAGCGGCTAGCTGCCCTCATCCCCGACCCCGCTTCGCTATGCATTACCCAAAAGTCGTGTCGGCAGCAAAAGGCGATCGTTCGCATACCATCACGGGAGTATCCTTGAGAGCACAGAACGCGGAGAGCTTGTATGCGATTTTGCGTAGCGAAATCGCATACAACATCACCATTCAGCCCCTCGCCCGCAGTGCGGGAGAGAGGGCCGGGGGGGTGAGGGCAGATAACGCTGACCGTATGTTGATTTGTGAGTAATGTACAGCACTGCGGGAGAAGGGCCTATGCGCTCCCGCTTATTCGTGATCTTCCAGACTGGCAGCTCGACCACTAAGCTTCCCGCAGCGAGAAGCAGCGAGAAGCTCTCAGAGGGTTTTGGGCAGCGAAACGCAGTGTACCAACTGGCGCGCTGCTTGCACCGGACAGGTCGAAGTGAAAGCAGCGAAATGCAGCGATACGCTTGAGACGCTGCATGGCTGGGCGGCGACTTAATAGCCGTAGGCGGACGCGCCAAGAACTGTATGGAAGCTAGAGGCTTGGCCGCTAAAGCGCTAAACGCGATCGCACGATGCGTTATCTCAAATTCGGTTGATTACTTTCTCTTTGGCCTTCGGCAGAGTGGATCTTGATCATTTTTCCCGTTTTTGCGTTACAAGAGCGCAAGTCTGTAAACGGATTTGCTATTATCGGTCGGTGGCGAGCGCATACAAAAGTCCGAAGAGCGACACTCTTCGGACGAACAAACAGATCGATGAACAGCGGCTTTGGAATTTAAGGGCGCCCAAGCGGGGCGACCGGCTCGGCATGCATCAGCTCGGGCGGATACGCTTGCAACAGATCGTGCCAAACGTGCGGGCCAGCCTCGGAATCTAGCCAGAGCTGTTCGGTTTCGGGCGTGAGAATGACGGGCATGCGGTCGTGGATCGGTTTAATCAGCTCGTTGGCGCTGGTTGTGATGATCGTGAACGAACGCAGCTCTTTGCCGTCGGGCTGCTTCCAGCGTTCCCATAGGCCGGCGAAAGCGAAGGGCTCTTGCGATTGAAGCGAGAAGCGAATAGGTTGCTTACCGCCGGCGGTCTTCTGCCATTCGTAAAAAGCGTCGGCTAGAACCAAGCAGCGTCGGCGCAGAAAAGCATCGCGGAAGCTCGGCTTCTCGTCGATCGTTTCGCTGCGCGCATTAAAGAGCTTGTTGCCGATCTTGATATCTTTGGCCCAGCGCGGCACTAACCCCCAGCGCAGCAGCTCGACATGCAGCGAGCCATCGTTGAGCAACACGGGAAGATCTTGGGTTGGAGCGGCGTTGGTATTGGTTTGAACGAGCTCTTCGGGAAGATCGACTTGGAAGCGCTCGGAGAGTTTTTCAGCGCTCGATGTGATCGAATAACGTCCACACATAACCAACTCCTTGATGACGATCGCACAAGGCGGTACGAGGAAAAATCCTCTTTCATTATAGCATATTTCAAACGTTTGTGCTAATTTTGCGCTCTTGATGCGAAAAACGAACAAGCGAGGTAAAGCGTTATGTGAGATTTTGTGCGTCGTTGCAACATCTCACATAACAGGCAGGGGGATATTTGATACAGGCGAAGGTTTGGCTGAGAACCTGTGGCCGCTCGATCTGAACCTATCGAGCCGAAATCGCTTTTATGTGCTCTGGGCTTGGATAGCTTTGCCGCGCATCAACCACTGGTAGAAGCAGAAAGAGATCGGCAGTAAGATCCAGAAGTTGAGCATGCGGAAGATCACAGCGCCCGCGATCGCTTCGTTACTGGCTACACCCAACTGAGTCAAGGTCAGGGCTAAGATCGCTTCGACGGTTCCGCCGCCGCCCGGCAAGACGTTGAAGGTGCCAGTGATCAGGGCGATTCCGAAGGCGGCCGCGACCACAAAGAACGAGACTTCTACGCCCATGCTCCAGAGCACGATCATCAGCGCGAAGCTGTGCCCTGTGAAGGTGATCATCTGAATGCCGATCAGCAGAATCACGACCGGCCATTGGTTGACGATGATCGCTCGAGCCACGCCTACTTCTTGCAAGAGCGGCTGAATCTGCTCGTCGCCCCAAGGCTTGCGCAGCAAACGCATCACTGGGCCGCCCAGCGTTAGCAACCAGCTTCTGAGGGTTGCGTCGGGGCGGGTGATCACAAACACAGCGGCTGCGCCCACCAGCAGTGCTACGCCTCCGGCTGCGATGCTACTGCCAAGCGCGATCTCGCCGTTGCTATGAAAGATCACAAAAAAGATCCCGAAGAAGAGGTAGACCAGCATTGCGCCCACATACGAGAGCACTTCCATCATCATAACGAAGCTGGCATGCGCGACCGATACACCTTTGCGGCGGAAGGACTCGACCAAAAAGGCGCAGCTAGCGATACCTCCGGCAGGAATGGCTTGGCTGAGCAGAATGGCTACGATGGCTGTCGCCCAGAGCCGCAGCAGTTTGAGCTTGTGGCCTGTGGCGCGCAGTGCGCGGTCGTAGACGTTGGCGGCGCTAAAAAAGCTGACCAATACAACCCCAAATGCTAGGGCGATCCAAGCGAGGTTTGCGCCGCGCAGCAGTCGAAACGCATCGATAACTTCGTGGCGTTGGGTATAGGCCAAGACTGCGATTGCGAGGCTGATGAGAATACTTATGATAATTCGTCCGTCGAGACGTTTTGCAACAGGTTGCGGAGCCTGCTGTTCAGCTCCTGCTGGCGGAGTGATTGGTTCGATCATATGCTGCCTCGGGTCATCGCTGTGGCTAGTATTGTGTTTTAGCATCCTGTAGCTAGAGAGACGTTCAATATGCCATAAAAGTTGCAGGCGCACATTTTTGGCAAAAGCGAACCCTGAGAGCGATGCAGCTCTCAGGGGCTCATGATAAGGGATCTTGTGAAACCGATCTGTAACACCAAACCAAACGATGCTATCTCTTTTTGGCCTTCGGCAGAGCGGAGCTTGCCTCTTTTTGTTGAGGGAGATTTTGCGCGGCCGCGCGAAATCTCCCTCACTCTTTCTCCCGTTTTGTCCTTTTCCCGCCTCGCAAGCATGTACGTCTGTAAGCGGATGCGGTATAACCTAGCGATAGGTCGCTGCATAGCTGCTCGTTACTCACTCGTTAGCTTTGCGAGCTGCTAAAACAGCGTCGAAGATCTTACGATAGCCCGTGCAGCGGCAGATATTTCCGCTGAGCGCCATCTGAACCTGCGCGCGTTCGGCATCGGGCTGTTCTTCGAGCAGTTTGGCCCCCGCCATCAGCATGCCCGGAATACAGTAGCCACATTGAACCGCTCCATGCTCGATAAAGCGCTGCTGCAGCGGGTGGAGCGTCGCGCCTTCGGAGACAGTTTGCGCGTTGCTGAGCGCCAAGCCTTCGATGGTGGTCACGTGGGCATGGTGGGCTTGGGCGGCGGGAACCAGACAGGCCATTACGGCTTGGCCGTCGAGCCAGACGGTGCAGGCTCCGCACTCGCCTTCGGCGCAGCCCTCTTTGGTGCCAGTTAGGCCACCGTTGTAGCGCAGCGCGTCGAGCAGGGTTTTATGCGTGGCGTCTTCCCAAACCTGGGCTTGGCCGTTGACCGTGGTTTCGATTTGGGTGAGCGCTGCGCTTGAGCCGTGCTGGCTTGTGAAGCTGCTGCGTTCGCCGCTGTCGAGCAGCACCGGTCGGGTGGGCCAATCGGCGGCTTGTTGATTGGCAGCCAGCCGTTCGAGCGCATGGCTGAGCAGCGAGCGGCAGGTGCTGATGCGATAGGCTGCACTTCCGCGCAAGTCGTCGATCGGTTTGATCAGACTGGCGGCTAGCTGGCCCGCTTGTTGGCGTGTCGCTTCATCGAGCTGTTTGCCTTGCAAAAACTGTTCGACTTCGGGCAGGCGAATCACCGTCGGGGCCACGCAGCCGACTGCGACCCGCGCCTCTTTGACCGTTTCGCCATCGAGATCGACCACTACCGCAAGATTGATGACCGAGATCGCTTGGGCGCGGCGTAGCCCGAGCTTGAGGAAGAGGCCACGCTGGCTTGGGCGTAACTTGGGAACGCGCAGTTCGCGCACAAGCTCGCCCGCTTGCAGGGCGGTGCGGCGAAAGCCCGGGTAAAAATCTTTGAGCGCGACCCGACGATCGCCAGCGCTGCTGCTGATGATAACCTCTGCATCGAGCGCCAAGAGCGGCGTGATCGTATCGTTGGCGGGCGAGGCGGTCACAATATTGCCTACCACCGTGGCCCGCGTGCGGATCTGAGGCGCGCCCACTTCCCAACAGGCTTGAGCCAGGGGCAAGAGATTGGCGACGCAGAGCGGTGATGCGATCACATCGTTATGGCTTGCTAGGGCGCCGATCCGCACATAGTCGCCTTCTTCCTCAATAAAGTGGAGTTCGGCGATTCGGCTGATGTCGATGAGGGTGCTGGTAGGTCGCACGCCTCGTTGCAGTTCGACGAGGACGTCGCTGCCGCCAGCGATGATACGACTGGAGGCAGCATGCTCCTTGATAAGCGCTAAGGCAGCATCAAGTGTTTCTGGTTGAAAATACCTTTGCCACATAGGCTTCCTAACTTCGCTCAAAAGTATAGTAATTCTCACATTATACCGAGATTTGCAAGTGAGGAAACCGTAATTATTATTTTCCTCACAGGAGAGCCAAAGATCTGCTCTTTTGCGCATCCGACCGAGCTCGTAGCCTGATTGCTTCACGCTGTAACTTGTTTCGCTTGTATGATCTTGTTCGCTTTAAGAAGTAGAATAACTGACAGTGATCTAGGCCGATCTCTGATCATGCAGGTGCTTTCTTGTATCGTAGCCCGAGATAGGCAGGGAATCTAAAGGATTGTATTGTAATCCACCAATAATTACACTCAATCTTTAATAGCCCTGTTTGGTTATCATTTCAAAACGATTCTGTACAAATACGACACAGCATGCTATCTTTGACACAGCATTCGTGTGTCTGTTGGAGGAAAGGCATGGCCATTAGTAAACGTATGCTGATTGGGGCAATCGCTTCGAATCCTGGTCGCTATGATGGGCCGGGCGAGTATCGCTATTCAATCAAACACAAAGAGATCTACTATACCAGCGCTGAACGATCCGATCCAAAAGATGCTGAGCCTTGGTTTGCGCTGCCCGCTCTCAATCCCGACGGTTCGAAACGTATGGAAAAAGCCTTCCAGAAATTTATCACCCTCCGCTGGCGTCCCAGCCGTCAAGCGGAGATTGAGAAATTTGCCAGCCGCAAAGGGTGGGATCTGGCCATGGAATTGCGCTATGGTGGCGGCGCCCTTGAGGATGAGGAAGCCAACGAATGGCAGTTTGTGGTCAATCGTGAGCTCGATCGTCTGGCCGAGAGCGTTTTACAACAGATCCGCGAGATCGAGGAAAAAGAGCAGGCTGGTTAGGATCGGAGCTTGTTAGAATGTTTTTGTAATTGGATAGGGCAGAACCTTTTCGCTTGAAAGTTCTGCCCTGTCTTGTGCATATCGAGTTGTAGTTTATATCTTCTTCTGCCCGTCATGCACAAGAAAACAACAGGCATAATCATGGTCCACTCTGCCGAAGAGCAAAATATATAGTGATCAGACAGGATTTAAGATTAGATCTTGTTTTGAATGGGAAGCCTAAACCAGAAACGGCTTCCGACCTGTGGCAGCGAATTGACGCCGATCGTACCGCCGTGAGCTTCTAGCACGAGGCGGCAGAAGAAGAGACCTAAGCCGGTGCCATTGCGCCGTTGAATCTGACTGGCTTGAACGTATTTATCGAAGATCTTACTCTGAAACTCCTCTTTCACTCCCACGCCTGTATCTTCCACCCAGACCTCTAGCCAATTATGCCCCGCATCAAAATGTGCGCCGAGCGTGATCGTGCCATGCTCGGGCGTGAATTTACAGGCATTACTCAAGAGGTTCATAACCACGCGACGCACTAAAGCCTGATCACAGACGCAAAGCGGTAAATTATCGGGGATACGGCTAATAAATGTCTGACCAGAGTGTTTGAAGATCGGCAAAAACGGGCTCATTGCTTCAAACAAGACCACCGACATATCGCTCAAGGTATACTCTAGTTGCAATTTGCCCACTTCGATCCGATTAACATCAAGGATGGTTTGGACTTGATCGTTGAGCTGATTGACCGAGTATTCAAGCTGAAGCAGAGTTTCATTATCTTTTTTTGAAAAGCGATCTTGAAAATCGAGCTGTAAAAGCCGAAAGCCGAGCGAAAGCGATGTTAAAGGGGTGCGTAGGTCGTGAACTAAGGAGTGTACTAAATCGGTCCGCAGATGTTCGCGTTCCATACGATCGCTTATATCGCGGAAGGAGATCAGGTACGCACCTTGCAACAGGGTATAGCTCCATTCGAGATAGCGGCCATCGTTGAGATAGAGCTGCCCAGAATGATTATGGCTTAGGTCGCGCCAGGTCTGAATAAGCTTGCGTATGGTATCAAGTGATACCAGTTGATACAAGCAGCGACTCTGGCGCATAAGGCGTCTCCAAGATTGGCCATTAAATTCGGCTTTGGGCAGGCCGAGGAGATCGTGTAGCGCTTGATTGAGCATAAGCACGGAGCCATGGCTATCGATCACAAGGAGAGCATCTTGGATACCATTAAACAGCTGACTTAAGAAATTTTGAGATCGTTTGAGCGATTTTAAAAGTTGCGAATTGTGCAGCGCTAACGAGATATGCAAAGCCAGAGCAGAGATCACCCGTATGTCTGTATAGGTATAGATCGCTTGGTTATGGCTGAAGAAACAGATCACACCGAGCAGGCTGCGCTCATGGCGGAGCGGGACGAGCAAACCAGATTGCATCGTGGGTGGAATGGTTTGATCGGATGGTAAGGGCTGGAGAATCTGTTCGCTGCCACAGAGAAAGGTTTCGCCTATAACGCCATAGTGTAAAGGGAAAGTGCCGATATGTTGCGGTGGAATGGTTGGCGATAGGCGCAAAAGTTGATACGAATCATCTATGCGAAGCGCAATAGTACAATAATCGAAATCAAGCAACCAATGAGCTTGGTCGGCTATTGTTTGCAAAACTGCATTAAGTTCAAGCTGTGATTGAAATGCTAGTGCAACATCATTGAGCATAGCAAAACGGGCAGAAAGTGTCTGTGCACCAGCCAGCAAGGTCTCTAGTGATTGTGACGGCTCTTCAGCTATGCGCTCAGGCGCGAAAGCTAAAGCTGATTGCCGATGGAGGTGTAATCGCATAACTAGGCCATTATCTGTATGTATGCATTTTTAATAGATCTGAGAAGTGACTTAATAGCCCATAAAGGGTGTTTTGAAGCGTGATATTGAGCGGAGCAGCTGAAGATGATGACATATATTAACGTTAATGAACAGAAGATCTCGATTGCTTAGTATAAGCATAAGCTAAACGAACTCCTTCTCAAAATATGTGATTGAATAGAGTTAATACATGCGCCTGTCCACTTTTTAGCAACAAGTGGGCCAGAGAATTTTTACGTATATTTCACCCCTCAAGGACGCTTGCTTGGCTAAGAAAAGGCATAACTTGTCTCTACTTATATGAATATAGTATCAGAGAAGTATTACCTTTCTTTTAAATATGAAAAACTTTACCTAATTATAACAAATAAATCGAATGTAGCATGGGAATTCGCGCTTTTTTTGTTGAGAATGGCTTAAAATCCACTTAGTAAATAAATAGGAATCGAGAATTCGCTTGTGAAGCGAACTTTAAGTACTTCTGATGGTAGTACTACTTGCTGGAGTATAAACGAAAGTTTGACCTGTTTTTTAGATCGAATTGTGTTGCATAGTACCTGCAATTCTCCTGTTTTATTTGGGAACTGAGGCCTGATACGGAATCTGCTTATAGATTTGCCTTGTAATGCCAAATTCGCTTGAAAGGATTGCTTTCTTGCAATGTGGAGAAATGAAAAATGCAGAAAAGTGTTATGTGAGATTTCGCACAACAGCGCAAGACCTCACATAACAAAAGAGCTAGCTTCCATTCTGCCGAAGGCTTAGCTCAAAGCTCTGACGTCAACAGCTCTCCCTTCCATTCGTTTCTTACCGCGTCCGCCTACGGCTATTAAGTCGCCGCCCCACAACAGAGGCCGGCACGCGCTTTGCTTGCATTGCGAGCTCCTTGCTTCAAACGCTGCATTTCGCTGCCAATCTCGCCGAAACTCTGCCTGCCAAGGCCTCTTCGGCGATAAATTGACATAAGACGAGAACGCGAATCGCGCAAGAATTTCTTTCCACTGGATGCGCTATCGATGCGTTTGGGGGTGCTTTCTGCGCACAGCCAAATACACCCCTGTGGCGGCGGGCGGGATGCTGATAGCCGAAGGCGGACGCGCTTGGTGTCTTGTTTGGGGTAGAGACCATACCGCTTGCGGCTAAAGTAAGCGGATTTGGGATCGCTGTTTTGTGAGGCGGCCAGAAGTGCAGAAAAGGTATGTGGATGTTACGCTAAGGCGCAATACTCCACATACCTTAAGCTGCAGATTTGTTATAACAGTTTCAAAATGCGTTCGGCACGTAGGGCATAGGTGTGCTCGCTGGCGACCTGACGGCGTTGCTCCTGAGCTGCTTGCGATCGATCGGCCAAACCGGCCAATAGGGCTTGGCGCAGCTCGTTTAGATCGCGGCGGGTGAAATAGTGGGCGATCTGGGGCGAAATGATCTCGCGCAGGGCAGGCAGATCGGGCAGTACCAAGGGCTGACCGAGCGCGAGGTATTCGAACAGCTTGAGCGGTGAGGCGGTCACATCGCTGACGGTGTCGGGAATGACCAGCAGATCGGCGGCTCCTAGGTAGTTCAAGACCTCGGCTTGGGGCAACTGGCCCGGCAGCTCGACACGATCGGCGATGCCCAAACGCTCGGCCTGTTCGCGCAGCTGAGCGGTCTCGGCAGGGCGCCCGCCCACCAAAGCCAAACGCAGACGCGGATTGTTGCGCATCAGCTCGGCGGCGGCCTCGAGCAGACCGTCGAGCCAGCGATAGGCGAAGGTCATGCCAGCGTAGACGATCAATTGAGCCTCGGGATCGCAGTTGATAGCCTTACGGCACTGGGCGCGATCTTGCGGGCCGAACAAGGTCTGGTCGTAGGCATCGGGCACGATGGCAACTTCGCTGGGGTCGCGCCAGCCTACTTGGGCCAGATAGTGGCGAAAGTCTTCGGTCAGCGAGACGATCTTGCTGGCGCGGGTGAGCGCCAAACGGTCGAGCAGATGGAGCGGGCCATGCACCCAGCGCTCTTTGGCGCGCGAAGGGTTGCGCGATTCGAGATCGTGCGCTTCGTAGATCACGCGCGCTTTGAAGAGCGGGCCGAAGAGAGTGGTCCACCAGCCAGCGCAGATCACGTCGCGCACATAGACCGTGCCGCCCTGCCAGCCGCGCAGCAGCAGATAGAGCGCGCAGAGCCAGGCGAATAGGCTGCGCTCGGCGTAGTACCAGAGGGTCGAGCGGTAGAAGCGCGAGCATTTGCCGATCGGGAAGCAGAGCAGATGAACTGCGCCCACTTCGTGAAAACGCGAGGGCGTGCGGTCGCGGCGCGGCACCAAGGCGATCAGATCGGGGTCGCGCTGGCGTAGCTCGCGCAGGGTGGTGTAGGTTTGGATCGCATTGGCCGAACGCAGATTTAGGCTGTTCGGAAAGGCGATATAGACGTGCGGCGCTGCTTTGCTCATCAGCGTGGCTCCCCATTGGCTAGACCAGCGGCGCGCAGATAGAGCGGCAGCAGCTCTTTGGCGCGCTCCTCGGCGCTGAAGCGCGGCCCTTCTTCGTAGGCGCGTTGGGCTAGGCGTGCGCGCAGATCGTCGTTGCCGAAGATCACTGCCAGTGCATTGCTAAAGGCATTGGGCGCTTTGGCGATCGGCGGCGTGGTCAAGCCAGCATCGGGCAAGAAGGCGGGCGTACCAGCGGTTTCGGTCGCCACAAAGGGCGTTCCAACCGCAGCGGCCTCCATCACAACCTTGGCGCCGCCCTCCATCACCGAAGGCACCGCCAAGGCATCGGCGGCAGCCAGGTGGTCGCGCACATGCTCGTGTGGCAGCTCGCCCACGAAGTGAACGTAGTCGGCGACCTCGCACTCTTTGGCTAACTTTTCGAGATACTCGCGGTAATCGCCAATGCCTGGCACGGGACGGCTAGGGCCACAGATCAGCACATCGATCGGCGCGCCGAGCCGCTCGAAGGCGGCTGGCAAGGAGCGGATCAGACCATCGAAGCCTTTGATCGGCAAGAGACGGCCCATAGTGATCAAAAGATGGGGCGCTGTGAGCTTGTAGCGCTCGCGAATCTCGGCACGCACCCGCTGGCGATAGCTGGCCAGATCTTCGTCGCTGGGGGGGTAGCAGACCTCGCCGATGTTTTGGGCCACAACCGCGATCTTAGCAGGGTCAGCGCCGCGTTCGATGGCTGCATCGCTGGCTAGCTGCGAATAGGTGCGTAACAGAACTGAGCGCTGTAAGGTCATTGCGAGCAGACGACGCGCGATCGGGTAGCGCCCAAAGCCGTAGTTGGCTGCATCTTCGCGGTGCATATCGCCGCCCTGCAAGACGACCGCCAAAGGCTTGCGCAGAATCGGCTGCCAGAGCGCGGCGACCGAGCCGAGCGGATAGCCACCCTCGACCAGCACCAGATCGACATCGCGCAGCTTCGACATCAAGAGCGGCCCATACGAGCGCAACATAAAGAGAAAAGGCTGGTAGTGGAAGATCCGCGTGCTGAGCGCGCCCTCGGCGCGGGCCAAGAAGTCGCGCCCTTGGCCGAGCTCATAGACCGTCACGCCCTTGTCATCCCAGATGCGCAGACCGCGCTTGGCTTTGGCTCCGCCCATGGTGATGACGCTGTAGCGATGGCCGCGGGCAATGATCGCGCGGGCTAGCTCGCCGTGAATTTCGTTTCCGATATATTGAGGCCCGTAGGCACTGATCAATTGCACAATATGCATAACTGCTCGTTTCGTCTCGCGCTGCTGGACTACTGCTGAGCCAACAGCCTCATTGTTGCTATGGATTGTGGATCAATTCGACACTGGCATTGGAGATATTCACGCTCAGTGAGCGCGGATCGTTTGGATCGTTGGTTGGCGTCGCTGGCTCAAGGCTGCGGAAGGTGACACTGTTTTCGCCCGCTTGTAGCGGCACAACCACTTGGAAGCTGCGCAGTTGGCCGAGCGGCAAGTTGAACTGTCCTGCCGAAACGCCGTTGACGGTCACTTCGATCGTGCGGTCTTGACCATAGCCATAGGCTTTAAAGCGTAACAGGGCGCTGCCCGGCTCGTCCATCGAGGTACAGGGGTAGAGCAAGATCGTTCCCTGATCGTTGAGCATCCAGCGGTTTACCACTCCGTTGGCATCGATCTCTGGCTCGTACCAATTGGCCTTCGAGGGCGTCCAGTAGGGCGTAAGGTCGCTGTTCGCTGGTACTTGGTAGGCGCGCAGAATCTCGTCTTCGTAGATCGGAGCGATGCCGCTGAACAGCAGCGGTTCGAGTGCTGCGCTGCCCTTCTTCTGTTGTGGCTCTAGGCGCTGTTTGTAGAAAACCACATAACGAATATTTTGGCAGGCCAAGGCTTGCAGATGAGCCGCTTGGCTGTTATCGCTGCCGATATCGAGGATGGGCTCTTCGCCACGGATCATAGCGCCGAAGAAACGCGCTCGGCTCCAAGGGTGCGATACCTCGCGTGCGATGCGGCCGCCCACCGTGATTTTGCCGTGATGGGTTTGGTAAAACATCGAAGGCACGCCCTTGTAGGGAATCTCCAAAATGGGGTACTCTTCGGGATCTTGGGCCAATTGGCGGTAGAAGGCCGAGACCTGCTGATCGTCGATTGGCGTAAGTGGGATAGCGTTGGGCCAATATTCAAACAGCAACAAGGCTACCAAAGCGCCGTAAGCGATCTTTTGACTATTGGGTGAAAGGGCCTGCAAGCGCGGCAGCCTGCTTAAGGCCGATACTCCGAAACCTGCCAAAACCGCCAGCGCCAGCATCACAACCGCAACAAAGCGGCTTGGAATGCGCTGGATATTCATAAAGGGCAGCTTGTTGAAGTAGAGATAGGGCATCGGAATCGGCGTGGCTGTATCGGAGCTATTGACGCCGCCGACTTGTAGATAGGGGCCGAGCGCCAGCAGGAAGAAGCAGACAAACATCACGCCATAGAGCAGCGTGCGTTTGCGATCCTTCCAAACTGCCACAATCGCCAGCAGCATCGCGCCATAGCCTAACGTCGCCATACCGCCGGTGATGTACGAGGGCACTAGGCTATAGAAAATATCGGCGGCCCACTCGCCCCAGAGCGGGTGATAGATGCTTGGAATAAAGAAGGCTAGCAGGTCGGTCGAGTGCAAAATGCTGTGATAGAGCGGTCGGACAGCGTAAGGTTGGCGCTGTAGCTCCAAAATCATCGGCACCAGTACGGGCGAGATCGCTATGCCGAACAGCAGGCCGACAAGGGCGAATTTGGCGATGACTGCGCCCCAAGCACGCTCCAAAAGCGGACGCCAAGCAGCAGAACTATCGGCCTGAGCGCGCGTCTCGAAGAGCATGCGCAACAGCTCGTAGAAAGCCACGATCGCTGTGATCACTAAGGCGTAGGAGGTGTAGTGCCAATCGGTATAGCCGACCAAGGTCAAGAACAGGGCTGCGATCGGCAGGTAGCGCCAATGGTCGCGTAGGCCGCGCAGCAGAAAGAGCAGGTAGAGCGGCAGCCACTGCACCGAGAGCATAAACGGCTGGCCGACCCGCAGGTGAAACTCCATATACGGGCTGAAGGCGAAGATAAAGCCCGCTACAAAGGCCGCCGAACGCTGCTTGGTCAGGTAATAGACCAGACTATAAGCGCCGATCCCCGCCATTACAAAGGCAAATAACACTAGCAGGTTGTAGGCAACCGCAGTGTTAGAGAGCGCCTGCAAGGGCAGCGAGAGAAAAGCGTTGAGCGGATTGTAGGTATGGAAAAAGAGCGGCAGCCCGAATGGATAGTACATAATGGTCGATTCGAACGGGTTTTGATGCCAATCGAAGACCGCTAGGGCTGTCCACCAAAGGTTCCAGTAGTTTTCAAGCGCATCTTGCTCGCCGCCGATCGCCGTGCTGAACGCAGTGATCATGGGATAGGTGAAGATAATCGCCAAGACCAAGTAGCTGATCAGCATCAAGCCGTGGCGGCGCAAAAGCGCGCCGAGCCGCTGGGCGAAGGGCCGTTTGTGCGAGCTGTTTTCAGAGCCAGTAGCCATGTGCATTATTTCGGTTCTAGACCCGTAGGTTGGGTGCCCAAGATGAACAATTTGCTGGCACGACCTTCGGGGCCACGGATTTCGATCTCGTGATAGTTTGCTTGAAAGCGCGGATTATTTTGGAAGGTGCCCGATGTCGAAAAAGGGATGATGTGGGGCTGCTGATCGAGCACATACTCCACATCGGTCTTTTCGGCACCGGCGATGCCCGCGCCCATGTCTTCCACTTCAAGGTGGGCGATATGCAGATCGTTCAAGCCGAGCGTGTCGATCACGCGTAAGCCGCTGTAATAGGGCAAAGCGCCTGCGATACCAGTGGCAACCACTGTATCGGCGGGCGTGTTATCGCGCAACCACAAGCCAAGTTCACGATTCTTTTCGACCACATTATACTCGCCCCGCACCGGCGACCATGCAACCCCGATATCGCTCGACGGCAACTGATAAGCCGTAAAAACGAGATAGAGCAGCGCCAGAGCCAGCGCTCCAAGCGGAGCAGGCCACGTTTCCAGCCCTTTTAACAGGCCGATGCGCAGCTGCGCTATGTTTAGCAAAGCCTGCTGAATCAGAAGCGCGATCAGCGGGATCAGTGGCACAAAGAAGCGGAAGCCCGGGAAGTGATCGCCGCCCACATAGATGATGTAAAGCAGGTAGAGTGCTATCAGGCCGATTACATGCAGCGTCTCGAGTCTGAGCACTTGCCAGTTGAAAGCTTTGCCCCTCCATACGCGCCACCACACGGCGATCAAGCCGAGCAGAAAGACGACCGTCAGAAAACGCCAGCCCATCGAGGCGGCGAATTCGTAGCTGTAGTTGAGGCCGCGCAGATATTGTGCCCAGCCGCTGCCGACCTTGGCATAGAAGGTATTCGGCAGTGGATAGCCGTAGTACAGGTAGCGCCAGAGGTAGTAGGGGCCGAAACAGATCAGAAAGCCATAGACATAGCTAGCGAGCGGCGAGCGCAGCAGCGCTCCCAAAGACGGGCGCGCTTTGAGCCAGTCGGGCAGGCTGCGCGCCAAGAGGTAGAGCCCGGCCATAGCGACGGCCAAGACGCCGTCGGGGCGCGTCATCACTATCAGGGCGAAGATCAGCCCAGCCCTAAAGCATTGGCGCGCGCTGCCTGCCTCGTGAACCGCCCAGCTGCCAGCTACCAGCAGCAAACTGAAGAGAGCCGTCTCCATGCCGCTGCCGCGCACACCATAGAGCATAAATGGTGTATTGAGCGCCAACAGCAGGGGTGCAGTCAGGGGCAGAAGGCTGTGCGCCAAACGCTGAGGTATGCTTGCGCCCTCGTGAGCGCTTGTCAAACGCAGGCCCCAAGCGTAGACCAGCCAGATCGTAGCCAGACCGATCAGCATGGTTGCAATCGCTGAAGGCAAGGTCGGGTCGAAACCCAAGCCGATCGGAATCGCCATCAGCATGGTCCAGAGGAAGTTGGTATAGCCTTCGACCCGTTCGCCCGGGTTAAAGACCAGCCCATGGCCCTGCAGCATATTGAGCGCGTAGCGAAAGGAGATATAGGCGTCATCTAGAATCCAAAAGCCGAGGATCTGCACCGACCAGACCGACCACAGGCTCGCTAGAGCTAGGCCAAGCCGCTGAGTCAAGTTGCGCCCGATCGCGAAGCTGCCCCAGAGCGCGACCAGACAGAGCAGCGCCAGCAGCGGCGGCGTAAAAATATGCGGGCGATAGACGAAGGGCAGGCTCAACAAGATGGCCGCCTGCAATACGAGCACGAGGGCCGTCGACCAGAGCGGCAAAAAGCGCCAGCCCAGCAACAGCGCTCCCAGCATTGCGCCAGCATAGAGCAGCCAAGCCAGCCAGAGCGGCAGCCCAAAGATCTGCCAGCCGTCAACGAGCGGCGCTACCCGTACCCAGTCGAGCCGAATGCCCAGCTGGCGAGGAGGCGCGCCGGGTTCGCTGTTGGGTACTTCAAAGGTGTTGCCGCGCAGCTCAAGGTAGAGATCGTTGCCATAGTCGGAAGGTTTGTGCGGCACCAGAAAGCGGTAGGTGCGGAAGTTCCCGTCGAGCGGCAGCTCCAGCGCGGGGGCATAGTTGAGCCGCAGTGTGCTGGTGGCGGCTTGGGTCTCGGCGGGGCGACAATCGCAAGCCCGCAATTCGAGCAGCAGCGGCTCGCCGAGCGCGAAATAATTCAAAAAGCGCAGGCTCGAAAAAGCTTTGGTCCAGCGAAAGCTCTGACCGTTTTCATCGGCCTCGGCGTAGTTCATATCGAAGAGGTAGAAGCCTGCGCGACTCTCGCCGTAGTCGTTGAGAGCCTCTTCTGCTCCGATATCAACGAATAAACGCTGCTGGGGTGGCTGCACAAGCAATGGCAGCAACACGGCCAGCAGCCAGAGGCCGAGGCATAACAAGCCTTGGCGCGGCCAAACGGCCTTTTCCAACAGCGATCGTGGCCGCACTAGTTCAAAACGGTCGCTCTTCATGGGCACTCTTGGAGGCGCATCAGCGCAAACGGAAAATTGTTACCGCAGCGCTCGAACCGGGCCGCAGAGGGAAGGTCTGAAAAACGGGTGCGTCGGCGGTAAACGTACCTTGGCAATCGTCGGGCACGGGCGCATCGAGTTGCGGGCCAGACCCAATACCAAGCTTGCGGAGCGCCATGCTAACATAGATGCCCAGTTTGTCAAAACTACTGACCTCGGCGTGCGGCGGCGCATCGCTGTATTGATGGCTATAGAACTCGATATAACCGCAAACCTGTTCGAGGTCGACCACATATTCGACCTTGTTGGCCCGCAGGTAGTCCATCAGGCCGCGCTGTTCGAGTACGGGCACGATCTCGTGGTTGAGCTTGCCGTCGATATTGATCACCAAATGCTCGCTGTAATACTGGTAGATGCCGCTATTGCGCGCGGCGATCACCGCTTCGGGTGGCAGAAACTCGCTCATCCAGCGCGCGGCTTGATACATCGCAAGTTGGCTCGACGTTTCGTCGCGTTGGCGCTGATAGAAGGCGAATGGCTCGAGCGTATTGCCCGCTACGATCAGCACAATCAGGGCGGGCAGCACCACACGCCCCACCTGCGTGGGCAGTTTCGTATCGAGGGTTTGAAGCATCACCGCGAAGGCCACCAGCAACAGCACCGAGATGCCCACATAGTAGCGTGGGTTGCCCTGCTGCTGCAGATAGGCATAATAGCAGGTCTGAATCGGAATAAAGATCCAGATCGGCAGTAGCTTCCAAGCGATCTGGCGCGGAATCAGTAGAACGCCCAAGATCAGCATCAGCACGATCAGGCCGAAAGCCAGCGCTGAGGATGTGACAAACGAAAAATTGAATAAAGAGTTGTAAGCGACGATTTGGGTGCCGCTGGTCAGCGCGAACGAGTCGACATAGCTGTGCATATAGGCCAAGGCCCGCCCACTGCTGGGCGTAAAGCTGCCAAATAAGACGCGGTTGCGCGCAAAGTAGGGGATCAAAACGATGGTCGCCACGATCGCGAACAAGAAGGGCAAACGACTAACGGCGATCAGGCGCGCTAGCACAGGCTGCTCGCTCGAATCCGCTTTCCAAGCTTTCCACAGCTCGCTGATCAGCCAATAAAAGCCGACCACCGCCGCGATCAGGGCGATATCGAGGCGCGCCATGGTGGCGAAGGCCGCCAAGATGCCCAAGACCACCACAGCTTTGGGGCTGTTGCGATCGAAGGTGTACCAGTAGTAACAGAAGCTGACCAGCATCAACAAGGCCAGCGAGCTCTCCATAGCGTTGACGCTCAGGCGCACCTGATAGGGGTTGAGCGCGAACAACAGCAGGGCCAGCAGGGCGTACTTTCGCTCGACAAACTGACGCAGTAGGCCAAACAGCGGGAAGACAACCAGCGCGTTCAGCAGGGCGCACATCACCATATTGGCGCTGAAGCCGAAATCGAGGTTGTTTGGAGCGATAAGATAGGGCAGGCTGCCCAACAGCACAGGGTAGAGCGGGTGGAATCCATTGGTTGGATGCACACCGTCTGCGCTCATGCCATTGCCGATCGCTACATTGCGTGCGATCGCCGTCACCATCCAAGCATCATCTTCCAGCATCAGAAGATGAACGTTGAGCGGCAGCAAAGCGAACACAAGCCGTACAAGCAGGGCGAGCGCAAATAAGATCCAGACCTTCGTATCGCGAAACAGGGCACGGAGCGCCAACGGGGGCGTCTGCTTCATAAGAACAACTACCTCTCGCGGACTATAATGGGCGGCTAGAGCGTCAGAATACGCGCTGAGGGTACGCCGTTCTGTACCCTCAAGCAGCGCGATCGACAGGCCGCCGCCAAAACGTGGGCGACCCACAGAGCCGGGGTTCAAAAAGAGAACTCCCTCGCGCTCGTCGTGGAGCGCCTCGTGGGTATGACCAAAAATATAGACCCGTGGACGGGGTTCAGGCAGAGCTTTGAGAAGCTGCTCCGGCTTGCCGCCGATATGGGTCATAAAGATCGGCACGCCTTCGAACTCGAACGAGAGCCGAGCCGGTAAGCGGCGCGCAAGCGGTGGGCTGCTATCGGTATTGCCGCGCACAGCGTGTACGGGCGCGATCTGGGCCAGACGCTCGAGTATCGCTTGGCCGCCAACATCGCCCGCGTGCAAAATCAGTTCAACACCCTCCAAGAGCGGAAAAGCCCGAGGGTCGATATAGCCATGGCTATCTGAAACAACACCGATTAGCATAACAGCTCCTTCCGTGCGGCATATTAACGCAGTCAAGTGCTCTCTGCAAGTTTGCGTTGCTAACGAGAGGTTCTGAGGGGAATGATAGCGGATCTGCTGGATTATTTCAAAACTCAGGCGGTCTGCTCTCTAGCTTCCATGCGTTCCTTGGCGCGTCCGCCTACGGCTATCAACATCCCGCCCTCTACAATGGGCGATCGGCCTGCGGCAGCGCTAAACCTTGGTATGCTCGTTGCCGCCTCGCGCTACTTTGTATGGCAGCGCGGTAGCGCACAGTCTTACACAGCTTTTTCGAGGGACACAGCGTTTGAGGCTGCTGGCTGCGCGCAGCCAGCAGGTCGCAGCGCAAGCTGCGACGTAATGCTTGGATGGGAGATAGGCGACTTGGTAGCCGCAGGCGGACGCGGTTGAGAATGGATGGGCGCGAAAGACTTCGCCGCCGATGTGAGCCAACAAGCTGTTTTGTCGGGTGCCTACAAACCAGTTTGCAGATTGGTGTCGCTCGCTTTGGGTGCGTCTACCGCTTCGACCTCGTCTTCGTTCTCGAGCACCAGCTCGGCTTGCACCATCTCTTCGGGTGGCGTGCCGGGAGGAGCCGCCCGCGACGGTTTGCGCCGTAAGGAGGGCAGAACAATTATCGCCAAAGCCCGTCCATAGACCACCGTTAAGGAATAGCTGACGATACCGAGGCCCAGCGAGAGCACTAGCAGCCAAGGGCCGCTGTGCCACCAGTGGTAGAGCGGGCTAAAGATGCGCAGATTGATCACAGGCGCGAGAAAGAGCGCAACCAAAACGCCGGTGAAGACGATCAGGCCAAAGACTTGATGGCTCAGCGAATTGCTCTCGGGGGCCAACCAAGGCAAAAGCAGGTCGAAGAAGATCACGCCGATCGCTATACAAGTAGCCATCAGGGCCAGATAGACCAGCATATGCGAGCCAGCGCTATGCCAGCCGCGCCCCGAGAGCCAGCGCACCAGCAGGGGCGTTATATCGACATGGTCTGCGGGGTTGCCAAAGAACTGAAAGAGGTTCGCTATGAAAGCCCACGATCCAGCTAGGGCCGCCGCCCCAGCGAAGCTGGCCACCACCAAGGCGCTCACCACACGCCAGCGCGAGGGAGGGAGCGGGTGCTCGGCGTGGGCACGATAACACAGCCACATCAGCAGGCCGGGCAGACCAACTGCCAAGGCCAGCTGCCAGCACAGGCGCAAGAACAGGCCGGGAGCGTGGATCTGTTCCAGAATCGGTCGTCCGAAGATCGCGCCCAAAGCCAAAAAGACAGCGATATAGATCGATGAACCGACCACATGTGCCGTTACAAAGCGCATATAGGGCACATTCAACAGACCGCAGGCGATCACGGTTACATAACGCAGACCTGGAATGGCACGCCCAACGGCGATGCCTAGCCAGCCGCTGCGTTGCAACAGCGCCTCGCTGCGCGCCAGTTGTGCTGGCCCTAAGTGTACATAGCGCCCAAAACGGTCGACGAGTGGCCGTCCTCCCCGCCGCACAATCATATAGAGGCCGCTTGCGCCAAAAGCCGATGCAATATTTAGTACAATAAACCAGAGCACTAAGCGTGGTAGATTGCCCGTCCCTTCAATCCCAGCAAAGACAATTAAGATATCAGTTGGGATGGGCATGGGGATACCAAGTTCCTCCAACAGGATCGCAATAGTGATCGCTAAAAAGCTATGTTTCCCGAATAGGTTCTCCATGCATATCCCTAGCTGAATACGATACAACTGGATTGAGCGGGTGAGAGGAGCACTCTAAATCCCTATTTGTATACTATACCATCTATAGGTATCAAACGAACTATTTGTGATTTCTGTTCCAATCGCTAACAAATAATGCGAAACTATCGAAACAGACATCAGCAGAAGCCTTTGTAAACAATTTGCGTATTATTTTTTAGATAAGCCCTTTAAGTAACGAAATCAGCTCTATGCTGTCGTAGCGCCCCGAGTTCATCAGTTTTGCGCTCTGGCGGCGAGGTATCTTCCCCAAAGCAGGCTTCAAGCGCGTCCGCCTACGGCTATCAACAGCCCGTCCGCCACCCCGAGTATGTATCGGTGTGCCTCGCAGTTGTCGGCGCGCTCAAACTTATAAACGCAATCTGTATTCCAAAAACAAGGTTTCATTCAGCTCAATCCAAGCGGATTTTTCTTGTACAACGCTTCCGAGTGCCGAAGCATTCTATCTTACGTAGATTATCGCAAGAAAGTTGCGTTCGCTCAAGCAGTATTCGGCCTCAAGCGTATTGACGAATATGGCAAAGACGTGTACTATTAGTGCATCTCTTGAAAAGATCGCAGCGAGCGATCTAGCCTATTGATGCGCTTTTAGATCAGTTGAGAGGATCGGCCAGTGCTAGAGCGATACCACAACCGAGCACCCCGCCCTGTGTGGCTCGCCATCAATGGGTTCATGGCGGGCTAGCCGCCATTTCTTTTCTCCTCCCCCAACAGTTACATTGAGTTTTTCCCACAAACGTCAGAGCATACACGTATAACGTGTGTGATGAGCCTTATTAATCGGCAGCAAAACGTCGCTGTTTCGTTTTTGCGTGTCGTCTTGCGATACAAAGCGCTTTCAGCAGGAAGCGAGGAGTAGAACATGCCTAAGCATATTTTAGTTGCGGTCGCTTGGCCCTATGCCAGCGGTCCTCGTCACGTCGGCCACGTTGCTGGTTTCGGTGTTCCTTCGGATATCTTTGCCCGTTATCATCGTTTGAAGGGCAATAACGTGCTGATGATTAGCGGAACCGACGAGCACGGCACCCCGATCACCATGGCCGCCGACAAAGAGGGGATCAGCCCGCGCGCATTGGCAGATCGCTACAACGAAGTGATCGGCAACGACCTCTATGCGCTTGGTCTGTCGTACGATACCTTTACCCGCACTACAACCAAAAACCACTATCGTATCACCCAAGATCTTTTCAAAACACTGCTTCAGAAGGGCTATCTCTTCACCCAAACCTCTTTGGGTGCCTTCTCGGCCAGCACCGGCCAAACCCTGCCCGACCGCTATGTCGAGGGTACCTGTCCGATCTGTGGTTACACCGAGGCCCGTGGTGATCAATGCGATAACTGTGGCAACCAGCTCGACCCGATCCAGTTGATCAACCCGCGCTCCAAGGTCGATGGCAATCCGCCGATCTTCCGCGAGACCGAACACTTCTTCCTGAATCTGCCCGCTTTCGCTGAACAGCTCAAGGAGTGGATCAGCTCGCAAGACCATTGGCGTCCCAATGTGCGCAGCTTCTCGCTCAACCTGATCGAAGATCTCAAGCCGCGCGCCATCACTCGCGACCTCGACTGGGGCGTGCCGATCCCGCTCGAAGGCTACGACGACAAGCGCATCTACGTTTGGTTCGATGCCGTGATCGGCTATCTTTCGGCCAGCGTCGAATGGGCACACAACCGTGGTACGCCTGAAGCTTGGCGCGACTGGTGGCAGAACCCCGAATCCGAGCACTACTACTTCATGGGCAAAGACAATATCGTCTTCCACAGCGTGATCTGGCCCAGCATGCTGCTCGGTTATGGCAACGGCGGCGAATTGGTCGGCGGCACGGGCGAGCCTTTGCAACTGCCCCACGAAGTGGTCAGCAGCGAGTTCTTGACCATGGAGGGTAAGAAGTTCAGTAGCAGCCGTGGCATTGTGATCTATGTGCGCGATGTGCTGAGCCGCTACGACGCCGATGCCCTGCGCTACTATCTGAGCATCGCCGGCCCCGAAAACCAAGATACCGACTTCACTTGGGCCGAGTTTGTGCGCCGCAACAACGACGAGTTGGTGGCTAACTGGGGCAACTTGGTCAACCGCACCCTGACCAATGTGTTCCGCAACTTTGGCAGTGTGCCGCAGCCGGGCGCCTTCACTCCTTCAGATGAAGCCCTGTTACAGGCCACCAAAGACAGCTTCGAGAAGATCGGCAGTCTGTTGGAAGATGCCCGCTTCCGCGCTGCCCTAAGCGAGGCCATGGAGCTTTCGCGTCAGGCCAACGGTTACTTGAGCGAACACGAGCCTTGGAAGCTGATCAAGGGTGACGACGAAGCCAAGGCGCGCGCCGCGACTGTGCTCTATGTTGCGCTGCAAGTCGTCAACAACCTGCGCACGTTGCTGGTGCCCTTCCTGCCCTTCAGCAGCCAGAAGTTGCATGAACTGCTTGGACACGAAGGCCAGATCGCTGGTCCGCTCGAGTTCAAGGAGATCGTCGAAGAGGGCGATGCTAAGCACCGTGTGCTCACCGGCGACTACGCCAGCTGGGTCGGCAAGTGGGAATATAGCGAGCTTCCGGTTGGACAAGCTCTGCGCAAACCCGAGCCGCTCTTTAAGAAGCTAGACGAAAAAGTTATCGAAGAAGAGCTGGCACGTCTGGGCGCATAAACCGCTTTGCTCTCGAACTCAGACCAGGCAAAAGCGGGAAAGAGTTGTGGGGAATTTCGCGCTACAGCGCGAAATTCCCCACAACAAACATAGTCAAGTGCCACTCTGCCGAAGGCCAAAAGTAAACAATCTCATCGGATTTGATATCAATCACAAACCGAAGCCCCTTGTCGTGCGACAAGGGGCTTCGGCTAGAAAGAGAGGTACGGTATAGGCTGCGTATGGGCTAGTATGCTAGGCAGTAGCTGTAGCTTTGTTTTCCTTGTGATGCAAGTGCTCTTTCCAGGTCCAAGGAGTACCAACGTACTTGAGCAGATAGCGGTCGGCGCCGTACCAACCAGCGACCTTCCAAGCCAGCATCAGCACAATCGCGATGGCGAACAAGAGCGCGTTGGTGCTCGCTGTACCTGCCATAATGAAGTTCCAGTTCAAAGTGGCGCCGAAGAAAGCAGCGATACCGACAAAGGCGCCCGTGATCAAAGCGATACCGATCAGAACTTCACCGAAGACCACTAACTTGGCGAACCAGGTGTACCACTCGTTGTTGAGCATGAACAGAATGAACTCGCGGTACCAGTCGAAGGCGATCGGCGGCTTACCCGTTTCGGGGATCTTCACTGCATTGGCCCAGAAACCTTGCAGTGCCGTGCCACCGTCCATCCAAGCGGGGTTGCCTAACTTACCCCAACCGCTGCTCAACCAAGTCCAACCCAAGTAGATACGCAACAGAGTCCAAAGCCAAGCGAAGCGAGTGGTGCTAAACAAAACGTGGGCAATCGGAGGATCGGGAATGGTAATTTCGCCCTGTTTGTTCACGATTTGTGCTGCCATTGTCTTCCTGCCTTTTCTATCGTTGCGACGTTCGTACGTCGTTTATTTCATCTGGCCCTATGATAGCAACTTTTGTGTGGATTTGAATAAATTTTCCGCAACCAATAATGGTGGATTCGCAACAGTTTGTTAAAAATTTCACAACTGGTGAAATTGGGCTTTCTGAAGCGGTTTCCTATTAACTTTTATTCACCACAAGGCGGTTTTTATGCACCACACGAGGCACGGAGACACTGAGCCAAGACACTGAGACTTTTAGAGAGCTGCGCCGAACCGTATCCTTCGACAGGCTCAGGGTACGCCTTCTTTGGTGGAAGGGCCGTGCTCCCTTCTCCTGCTTGCGGGACAGTACATTAGCCACAAATCGACATACGGTCAGCGTTATCTGCCCTCACCCCCCGGCCCCCTCTCCCGCACTGCGGGAGAGGGGGTGAATGCTCTCCGCGTTTTGTGCTCTCAAGGATACTCCCGCGATGGTATGTGAACGATCGCCTTTTGCTGACGACACGACTGTTGGCTAATGCATAGCTTGCGGGAGAAGGGCTGGGGATGAGGGCCTATATATTCACCACGCTAGACCCGGAGACACTGAGTCAAGACACTGAGACTTTTAGAGAGGTGTTAGGCGTTGGAGTCTTTTCCTTCCATACGGTCTCAACCGCGTCCGCCTACGGCTATCAACAGCTTGACCACTAAGCTTCCCGCAGCTTTGCAGCGAGACGGTTTTGGAGGGCTTTGGGCAGCGAATCGCAGCACTTCCACCTAGCAGGTCGCAGCGAGGGCAGCGAAGACAGTGAAGACAGCGAAAGCAACGAAAGCAACGAAAGCAGCGCTTGAGAAGCCACCTGGATGGACGGCCGCTTTGGTAGCCGTAGGCCGACGCGCTAGGGATCTCTATTGAGGTAAAAGCTCTTTCCGCCAGTGCTAACAACGCAATGTTGATAAGCGATAACCGAAAGAAGATCTGCTCTGCAGTGACGCTAGGGGGTTATGTGCGAAAAGGGCAAGCACCACGAAGGTACTTGCCCTTTCCAGTTAAGGGTTAGGGATTCATCACAGTCGGCAGGTAGATGGTGAAGCTTGCGCTACCGCTTATACTGCCTTTGTGGAAGTCGCCGATCGTTAGCACAACCAGCACTTTGACGCTTTGGGCAGGTGTGTCGTCGGTGGCTGGTACCGTCAGGGTCAGGTAAGCGGCGTGACTGGTGTTGGGCGCCAATCCGCTCGGCGAAGCCTTCAAGGTCAGCTCCTTGAGGTCGCCGTTGCTCACGCTTCCACTGCTCTCGCTTACGCTCAGCCAAGGCTGATCGCTGCTGGCGGTCCAGTTCATCGCGCCGCTGCCAATGTTGCTGATGCTGATGGTGGCGCTCTGTTCTTCGGTCGCGCCGACGGGCAGATCCCAGGCGATCTGGTCAGGGCTGGCTGCGATCACGACCCCAAGATCATCCATATCGTCGTCGACGATCACGGTGACCTGCGCGCTGCTCTTGAGGCCGAGGCTGTTGGTAGCTTCAAGCGTGATTAGATTGCTGCCGATGGGCAAATCGTCGAGCGAGATCTGAGCACCGCTGCCTAGCACTGTCGATCCAAGCTTCCAGACGAAGTTTTCGGGGGCGACTGTGCCATCTTGAGCATCGAGCGCCAGCGCGTCGAAGTTGACCAGTTGCCCGTAGTGGACGCGAGCCTTGTCAGCGGGCTGCAAAATGGCGACTTCAGGGGCCTTGTTGGCCATCACGAAGTTGGCGCTTTCGGCACTGCCGAGATTGACACCATCGCTGGCGACGACTCGGAAGCGCGCGTTGGCGCTGCCAGCTAACGATGAGGTATCGATGCTGGTGCTATTGCCCATCACGCCCAGCTGAACCGGAACGAAGTTGCTGCCTCCATCGGCACTGTATTCGATGTTGAAGCTAAGAGTGTCGCCATCGGCGTCGCTGGCTTGCCACTTGAGGGTGACCTCGCCGCTGACCGGGTTGGGCGCGCCTTCTAAGGCCACGTTGCTGACTACGGGTGCATTGGCGCTGACCAAGTGCGCGCCGAGCACTTTGTTGTCGCTCAGACGCACGATCTCGATTTTGCGCGTGCCAGGCTTGAAGTCCACGATCTGGTCGAAGTCTAAGAGCTGTTCGTCGATGTGCGACTCGTGGGGCGTGAAGGCGTAGGAGGCCAACTGATTGTTACCCGCATCGAGCAGACGAATGGCGTAGGGGCCAGCCACCAGTGGCGGAAGCGAGTTAACCTCGCTCAGGCGCTCTACGAAGGCGAAGCCTGCGCTCTCGTTCGTCAGAGCGATCACACCCGAGACTGAGAGCAGATCACCCACGACGGCGGTCTCTCCGCCCGCCAGCAAGGAAGGATTGGCCTTCATGAAGTCGTACATGCCCTTGTAGGTGTAGTCGCTGACCCACTGGTTGCTACAGTAGCTCATCACATCGTTCCAGGTCGAGCTGGGCAGCACGCGCCGTGGGATGTTAAAGGCGCCATTTCCGGCATCGAAGCCTTGAACAGAGCCATCGCTAGGGCCGATCGGCGCTCGCGGAGTGCTGGTATTGCCATAGGGATAGTTTGAATCGCTACGGCTATGGCGGCAGTTCTCTCGTACTCCTGGGGTGGCTGGATCGTCCGATCCGGCGTTGGGGTGATTACGTCCAAGCGAGTGACCGATCTCGTGGCCAGCATACCAATCGGCGTAGGTATCATCGGTGTCCCAAGCTACGAGAGAGACTCCTGCTGGGCCGACTGAGGTCTTGGTGTAGTTGGCTTGGCCGCGTGGGAACGCCAACTCGTCCGAGATCATACCGTAGTAGAAGGCGTTGGGTTTGAGGCCAACATTCAGATCACCCGATATGGTTCTATCACGGTAGGATTTTAGCCAATCGTTAGCTACTTTGCTCGCACACAGACTACGATCTGTTCCTGGAGGATAAAGCTCAGCACAGATTGGTGCGCTTTGATCAACCAGATTGGCTAGGGTAAGCCCTCCCTCTACTTGCCACAGACGCGGCTTAAAGTTCTCGCCAACCGCGCCGCCGATCGGATAGGCGCGTTGTATCCACGAGTAGGTCATCAACACATCGGTCGAGACGCGGGGCTGATAGTACTTGCCATTCTTGGCGTAGGTCAAGAGGAAGAACTCGACCGAGAGCTGAGGCGAGTTGACGAAGTTAAAGGTCTTGGTCAGCTTGTTGTCGGCGTAGTTCGGCTCAAGCTGGGCCTGGAAGGGGTTGAGGTTGGCCTCGAGAGTCAGGCTATTCTGGTTGATCCACTCCCAAGGCAGCTCGAACAAGAAACTGTGGTCGATCTGGTTGCGGTCAGGGTTGGGACGAACGCTTAACTTCGTGCCGACGCTGTTGACTGGCAGCAAGACCTGCGCTTTGGAAGGCGATGAGAGGCGCATAGTGACGTTGTTGACCACCGCTCCATCGGACTTGACATGCACGCGCACGAAGGTGCGTTTGCCCTTGATCAGCACCACGCTGTTATTGATCGACTGAATGCCTTGAGTTACCTCGATGCCCGTGATGCGCATGTTGACGACGGGTAGAGCCGAGGCGTTGATCGGCAGACGCTTCAAAGCGCCGTTTTCTTGCCAAAAGATATGGCTGGCAGAGTTCTTCAGATTATAAACTTGGGTCCAGAGAGCGCTTTCGGTGTTGTAGAGCGTTGACAAGCCACCACCGCCATGGTTGATGCGGTTGATGTAATTGGTGCTCATGTTGATACAGGGCTCTTCGTTACAGGGCTGTGTTCGCTCTTCAACGAAGATGACGTAGAGGCTGGTGGTGACGAGTTCTAAGATTTTTGCTTGGGCGTTGCTGCTGGTGTAGAGCGCGCCCGAGGTGGCGTCGTTGCTGTTGTTATAGCGGAAGACCTTATTATCTTTGGAATAGTAGACGTAGTCGCTGGCGGCACACTGCTGCCCTGCCTGACAGATCGGCAAACGTACACCATCGGGGTAGTAGGCCCTGACGCCTGTGGCGATATTTTTGATCGCATTGTTGTTACTGGTATCGATGCGGCGCAGCGTGCCGTTGTCTAAGCGATAGTAGACAAACGTGCCCTGAACTTTGAGGTCCGAGCCGAGTCCGCTTTGGTTAGCGATCAGGCTATTGGCGGCGTTGGATTTGGCGATTTTGCGAATCGTCGTTGTGTTGCTGTTTGAGTTGCGCTGCAAACCATAGACCGCATCGCTTGAAAGTGCGATTTCATTATAACCCTTCAAAGCGGTGCTAAACAGTTGTGGTTGGTCGCCCAGATTGGCCGAGGTCGAAAGACGCATCAGGCCCTCGTTGCCTAACCAATAGATATAGTTCTTGTCAGCCACAATATCCGAAAGGATCTCATTCTGGCTGCAAGCTCGCTCTTTAGAGTAGAGCGTGCGAATCTCGCCGCCCGACAGCGCGATTCGCTTGATCATTTCGCTTTCTAAAGCAGTCGGCTGAGCGAGACTATCACCCTCTACCAGTTGGGGTAGGCACATCGTTACGCCCGTATGCCAAAACAGCTTGGGCTCGGCGATGCTGTAACTGCTAAGCCCCGAGGAGATGAACGACGTGGGCGTTTCCTGAATCGTGTTTTGGGCCACGACAGGTTTGGGGACAGCAGTTGGAAGGAGCACCCCCAAAAACAGCACTAACGTAAAGAGGGACAAGACGACCGAACGTTGAGGTAACATGGACTTCTCCTTACGATGCTATTGAGTACCATTTGCACTCACCCTCAAGACGTTCGCTTTTTAATGAACTTTCCTACAAAATGGTCTTATTTGCTTATTTCAGAGCTGATATCTACTTGTTAAACTTGATTTATACAATATTGGTTTTGTTTTGGGATATTAATGGTTAAAATTGTATTTATAGTGTGAATTTGTGTGTTATGACTATTTATTGATTTTTGTGTAAGGTTTTATTGTCAGTGCTACGTTGCATAACAAAGTGAAACCCCCTTGCCTGCGCCGCAAGGGGGGTTTCACTTTGAAGGAGTGGGGGGTGATTAGCTTATGGGAGCTGTTCCTTTAAGCCGCTGTCGGTTTATGAAGCTTGAGATTGAATTGTTCCTTCCAGGTCCAAGGAGTACCGACGTATTTGAGCAGATAGCGGTCTGCGCCGTACCAACCAGCGACCTTCCAAGCCAACATCAGCACAATCGCGATCACAAACAGGAGGGCGTTGGTGCTCGCCGTACCAGCCATAATGAAGTTCCAGTTCAGGGTTGCGCCGAAGAAGGCTGCGATACCGACAAAGGCGCCCGCGATCAAAGCGATACCGATCAGAACTTCACCGAAGACTACCAGCTTGGCGAACCAAGTGTACCACTCGTTGTTAAGCATAAACAGAATGAACTCACGATACCAGTCGAAGGCGATCGGCGGTTTGCCTGTTTCGGGGATCTTCACCGCATTGGCCCAGAAGCCTTGCAGTGCCGTACCGCCGTCCATCCAAGCCGGGTTGCTCAACTTGCCCCAACCGCTGCTCAACCAGGTCCAACCTAAGTAGACGCGTAACAGTGTCCAAAGCCAAGCGAAGCGAGTGGTGTTAAACAGCGTGTGTGCAATCGGAGGATCTTGGATCGTGATTTCACCGTTTTTGCCTACGATTTGTGCTGCCATTGTCTTCCTACCTTTTCTATCGTTGCGACGTTCGTACGTCGTTTATTTCATCTGGCCCTATGATAGCAACTTTCGTAGAGAGTTGAATAAATTTTTCACAACCCATAATTACAGGCTCACAACATTTTGTTAAATATTTCACAATTGGTGATATATGCCTTTCTGAAGCGCTTTATCATTTAAGGTGTGTTCACCACCCGGGACACGGAGACATAGAGTCAAGATACTGAGACTTTGAGAGAGGTGTATCGAGACGCCCGGCCCTTGTCGAAGCCAACAATGAGCTTTAGGCGGTAAGGTCTTTCCCTTCCATGCGGTCGAGCTTGAATGGATGCTAAAGATTGGCCGCTAGAGCTGCGTAACGAGCGCTGTTGTAAAGGCGGAAAAACCGTGAAGAAAGCAAACCAAGGGAGTTTGGCACTGTTGAGGGCGAAATAAAAACGGGCTAGATCAAGGCTGATCTAGCCCGCGCGGAAGGCTTAGAACGGTTTAGTTCTTGATTACAAGCGGTAGATAGACCGTATTTCCGCTCGGTTGAGCGACGTTGTTGGGAATATCGAAGATATTGCCGATGCTGAGCGTGACCAAGACCTTCACCGTTTGGGCTGGCGAGCCGCCCGAGGCTGGAGTCGTTATGTTGAGGTTTGCGGTATGGGTCGTGCCTTCGGCCAGACCTGTGGGCTTGGCGGTTAGGGTTATGGTCTTGCTATCGCCGTTGCTGATGCTGCCGCTGCTCTCGCTGACTGTCAGCCAGCTTTGATCGCTGCTGGCGGTCCAGTTCATCGCGCCGTTGCCCGAGTTGTTGATGATCAGGGTGGCAGTTTGATCGGCGCTCTCGCCCGCAGCGATATGCCAGCCAACGTGGTCGCTCGATACCTCAAGCACTACACCGGGGGGATCCATATCGTCGTCGACAACGACTGTCACTGTTTTGCTGCTCTTGAGGCCGACACTATTGGTGGCTTCAACCGTGATTAGGTTGCTACCGACCGGCAGATTGTCGACCGAGATCTGTGCGCCGTTGCCCAAAACGGTCGAGCCCAGCTTCCAGACGAAGTTTTGGGGCACGACCGTGCCATCTTGGGCGTCGAAGGCCATCGCGTTAAAGTTGACCAACTGCCCGTAGTGGATGTGAGTGTTGTCGGCCGGTTGCAAAATGTAGAGGTCGGGCGCTTTGTTGCCCATCACAAAGCTGTCGCTTTGGGCGCTGCCGACATGCACACCGTCGCTAGCGACGACTCGGAAGCGAGCGTTTGGGCTGCCTGCCAGCGAGGCTGTGTCGATGCTGGTGCTGGTGCCAGTCAGGTCGAATTGCACTGGAATATAGGTGGTGCCGTTGTCGGGGCTGTATTCGACCGAGAAGCTGAGGGCGTCGCCGTCGGGATCACTGGCCTGCCACTTGAGGGTGACCACGCCGCTGACCGGATTGGGCGCGCCTTCTAAGGCGACATTGCTGACACTGGGCGGATTAGCGCTTACAGGCTGACTGGTGAGTACCTTGTTATCGCTCAGGCGCACGATCTGGATCGAGCGGGTGCCGGGTTTGAAATCGACGATTTGGCTGAAACCTAAGAGCTCGCTGCCATCGTGAGGTTCTTCAGGTGTGAAGGCGTAGGAGGCCAGTTGGTTGTTGCTGCCGTCGAGCAGACGAATGGCGTAGGGACCAGCTACAAGCGGCGGCACTTCGTTGGCTTGGGTCAGACGGTTGACGATACCGAGACTGGCGCTGCCTTCGGTCGGGTCGATCAGCCCTGCGATATAGAGCAGATCGCCGGTGGCCGAGGTGTCGATGTCTGCTAACAACGAGGGATGGTCGGCCATGTAGTTCAGCATGGCTTTGTAGGTGTAGTCGCTGATCCACTGGTTGTCGCAGTAGCTCATCAAGTCGTTCCAAGTGCTGTTGGGCAGGATGCGGCGGTTGATGCCGAAGGCTGAGTCGCCTACATCGAAGCCTTGGGTGCTACCCGCTCCGATCGGGGCGCGCGATCCGCTGGCTGTACCATAGGGGAAGTCTGGATCGCTATTGCTGTGACCACAGCCGCCCGAGCCAGCACGCGGGTGAGCGCGCCCAAGCGAGTGACCGATCTCGTGGCCTGCATACCAGTCAGCATAGCTACCATCGGTATCCCAACCCCAGGTGCCGCTGCCGGTTGGGCCGACCGATGTTTTGCTGTATATCGCTTGACCGCGCGGGAATTCCAGACCATCGGAGATCATGCCGTAATAGAAGGCTTTGGTTTTCAGGCCAACATTCAAGAAACCTAAGGTTGTGGCGATGCGGTAGTAAGCCAGCCATTGATTGCCAAGATAACTGGCACAGAGACTGCGATCAGAGGCCTTTTTGTAGATCTTGGCGCAGTCTGAATGGGTCTGATCCACCATACCAGCTAGGTATGTCCCGCCGTCAACATCCCAGAGGCGTGGTTTAAAATTCTCGCCGACCGCTCCACCGATCGGATAGACGCGCTGAATCCACGAGTAAGTCATCAGCACATCTTCCCAAATACGTGGCCGATAGGTGGTGCCGTTTTTGGTGTAGTTCAAGCGGAAGAACTCGACCGAGATGTGGGGAGAGTTGCGCAGCGTGAAGGAGCGAGTCATAGTGTTGTCGGCGTAGCTTGGTTCGAGCTGACTGCGGAAGGGATTGAGCTCGGCCCGCAGAGTCAGGCTGTTTTGAGAGACCCACGACCAAGGTAGCTCGAATAGGAAGCTGTCGTTGATCTGGTCGCGGTTGGGATTTTGACGGACGGTCAGTTGGGTACCAACAGAGTTAACTGGCAGCAACGCACTACTTCCATTGTAGAGCCGCATGGTGACGTTATTGACGGCGTTGCCATCAGACTTCACATGCACACGCACGAAGGTGCGTCGCCCTTTCACCAAGGGTACCGTGTTCGAGCTATCTTGAATACCCTGCGTCACCTCTATGCCCGTAATGCGCATATTGATATTGGGCAGAGCTGTGGCGTCGAAGGGCAAACGTCGAATTGTAGCGTTCTCTTGCCAGAAGAAATGCGTGTTGTTCGAGCTGATATTTGTGATGAGGGGATAGAAGCTAACGCCGCCATTGTAGAGCGTTCCAAAGCCGCTTCCGCCTCGGGTAATGCGGTTGATGAGATAGGTTGATGAAGCGAAGCAGGGCTGCGGGTTACAAGGTACAGGGCGTTCTTCCAAAAAGACGAGGTGACTAAAATTACTGGTGATCTGCGATATTCGGGCTTGGGGATCGGAGCTAGTGTAAATAGGCGAAGAGCTGGTTGTGCCCGTTCGGTTGTTGTAAATGTAAATGGCGTTATTCTTCGAATAGTAGACGTTATCGGTGAAGGTACACGGGCCGTTGAGCTGGCATAAGCTGAGACGCGTTCCTTCGGGGTAAAAGGTGCCCACACCTGTAGCAATAGTTGTCGCTTGATTGTTTTCAAGATTGACCCGCCGCAAGTTGCCAGCAAGAACGTAGTAGAGATATGAGCCTTTAACTCTAAGCTGGCCGCCAGATCCGCTTTGGGAAACGACAGAGCTAAGACTGCCATTGGCTTTGCTAACTTTGCGAATGGTGGTTGTATTTGAAGCGACGTCGAGGGCATAAATGGCGTCATCGCCAAGCGCGATTTGATCGTATCCCTTTAAGCTGGCATTAAAAAGCTGAGGTGTATCGCCAACATTTGCGCTGGTTGATAGACGTAACAGGCCATCGCCACCAAGAAAATAGATATGATCAGCATCAGCAGTTATTGAGCTATAGATCAGATTGCCATTACAAGGACGCTCTTGAGAATACAATGTTCTGATCTCGCCGCCAGTGCTGGCGATTCTGCGGATCATCTCGCTTTGATTGGCAGCAGGCGCAGGATCGCCGGTCACCAAATGGGGAGGACAAGGATCGACTGCAGTGTGCCAAAAGATTTTTGGCTCGGCCAAGGTATAAGAGGCTACACCAGAAGCGACCAGATTGGTTGGCGTGTCTTGAATAGTGATCTGTGCTTCAGCAGGGGTGGGAAGTGCTGTCGGGATGAGGCTCAAAAGCAGCGAACTCAAAATAATCAGACTAACGCGACCCATATGTCGTATAAACATACCACCCTCCTCGCAAAACAAACGCCAGTAGAGAGTTGACATGCTTATATGACGGGCCTGTCTTACGAGTCTTTCCCTGTTTGACGACGCATATGAGGTTTAGCGAGCAATTCTTCCACCGGTTGGCCGGCGAGCAGATGTTGACGCACAATCTGCTTGATCTTGGCGGGAGTAAGCTCGACATAACGATACGGGCCGGGCCAGATCTGGATATTCGGTCCGAAATCGCAGTGGTCTTGGCAGCCGCTACGGCGTAGCTCGACGCGCTCCGAGAGCTTTGCAAGCCAGATCTGCTCGTCTAGAACCCTCCAGATATCGTCGGCGCCGCGCGCTAGGCAATTGACATTTCCGCAGCAGTAGATTCGAAAGTGAGTCGCTTCTTCATTCATCTTTGGTTCGCCCTTTTGCTTCGTTTTCGCCATGATAAGGGCAAAAACAAGATCGCTGCCTAGCTGCTTTCGTTCAAGCTTGCACTTGTAGCTCATGGTTGGCTGGAGCTAGCTTTAACGCCATAATTACAATAAGAATAGCGATATGCTTGCTCTGTTACTATTTTTTGATGTTGAGACACCAGACGAGCAGGAACTACAGAGGAAAATATAGTCTCTGAGTTGTTTGTTAGTGTGTCGTACGTATGTCTGAAGCATAACGCCTCTTTTGATGATCCTCAACAGCTTGGCGAACCTGATAGCCTTGCGCTCTTCCGCCATTTACAGTTGGCAGTCCACGTCTTGTCGCAATGTTATACACGCTACATAAGGAATTCTCTTTTATGGAAGCGGGCAGTTGATCTCAACTTCAACTGTTAGCTCGTCGTCCACATTACAAATTATTTGTAAACAAAAATCAAGAAATAGTTTATAATTATAAATGCCCATCGTAAAGCATATCAAGGAGGCGTTGATGACTTCTCGCAGATTCTTATTGGATATGGATGTGGGTGTCGATGATGCGGTTGCGATTATTTCTCTGGTTAGGCAAGCAAATGTAGAGATTGTTGCCCTTGGTAGTATACATGGAAATGTCGATTCACCAACGGCCGCTCTGAACGCAATCCGCACCTTCGAAGTATGTGGACGATATGATATTCCTGTAGCAGTTGGTGCTACGGAACCGCTAAAACGACCTCTTGAAATTGCAGGCTTTGTGCATGGCAGCGATGGTTTGGGTAATACAAACCAACCTATGCCTCAAGGCCGTCCTACCTCTGAGCATGCTGTAGACCAGATGTTGCGCCTTTCACGCCAATATCCGGGCGAACTTGACTTGCTCGCTACTGGACCGCTTACGAACCTCGGTTTGGCGCTGCAGCGCGACCCCGAAGTGCTGACCCGTTTCCGCTCGACGGTGATTATGGGCGGTGTAGGTATAGAACAGCCAGCTGGTGAGGAGCCTTACGGCGTTGACGCCAATACCGATCATGATCCCGATGCTGCTGAGCTCGTTTTTGCAGCACCAGGCAATAAAGTCATAGTCGGTGTTGATGTAACTATGACGACCATATTGACAGGCCAAACGCTTGAAGCATTTAGCCAAACGACAAGCCCTCATGGCCGTTTCGCTTGGGAGGTGTCGCAGTTCTATATGGATGTCTATGAAAAAGGTTTGGGCTTCCGTGCCTGTGCCTTGCACGACTCTGTAGCTGCTGCTGTAGCGCTCGACTTTGATTCATTTGTCACTAAATATGTCGAAAAGCCGGTCGAGGTGGTCCAAACCAGTCGAGATAAACGTGCTGTTGTAGCGCGTGAGCCTCGCTTCCCTGATCGTCCGCCCATGCGTGTTGTAACTGCGGTCGATGTTCCCAAGTTTATCGATTGGCAGCTTAAGGCTCTAGCCTAGAAACGAATTAAGGGGAAGCAGCGGTTCGGATGCGTTACGATAAGGACGCACAACTGCTGCTTCCCCTTAATGTATTCCGGTCTCGGTCTATCTATGCGTGAGCGAGACTCGAGCAATTCTAGATCCGGCTACTTTGCTGCTTGTTAGCCTTGGGCAGAGTGGAACTCTCTTTCCATCGTTTTGTTTTCCCGTTGCCAGCCTGCATGTCTTTAAATGGATTTGCTATTACGTGCTTGCGGCTTGTTCGTTATGGCCCCAGGTCCAAGGGGTGCCAACGTATTTGAGCAGATAGCGGTCTGCGCCGTACCAACCAGCGACCTTCCAAGCCAACATCAGCACAATCGCGATCACGAACAAGAGCGCGTTGGTGCTGGCTGTACCAGCCATAATGAAGTTCCAGTTTAGGGTGGCGCCAAAGAAGGCAGCGATACCGACAAATGCGCCCAAAATTAAGGCGATACCGATCAGGACCTCGCCGAACGTCACCAACTTAGCGAACCAAGTGTACCACTCGTTGTTGAGCATAAACAGAATGAACTCGCGGTACCAGTCAAAGGCGATCGCCGGTTTACCGCTCTCTGGGATCGCAGTCGCATTGGTCCAGAAGCCTTTCAGCGCCGTACCACCGTCCATCCAAGCTGGATTGCCCAACTTACCCCAACCGCTGCTGAGCCAGCTCCAGCCCAAGTAGAGGCGTAAGATCGTCCAGAGCCAAGCGAAGCGAGTGGTGCTAAAGAGTACATGCGCGATCGGCGGGTCTGGAATGATCACTTCGCCCTGTTTGTTCACGATTTGTGCTGCCATTGTCTTCCCTTCCCTCTCTCTATCGGTTGAATACCGCTATTCCCTGCTTCCTGAATGTATCATACTGTCTTTTTCGAATTATTGTTGAAATTTTTCACAATTTTGCGTTGTTATGTGTTTACGCAGAATAACGGCTCTTCGGCGTCTCTCAAACAGGCTCTGGTATAATGCTCAAAAAAGCACAACAATATGAGTCGCTTGAGCAGTGGACGAGAAGAGACAGTGGTGGAGTGGAGCGTGTGAAGCATTCAGATCAACACGAAGAGCATAGTATCGTCATCATCGGCGCTGGAGCATCGGGTTTGGCTGCCGCTCAACGCCTGCGCAAAGCAGGTTACGAAGCGCTCGTGCTCGAGGCGCGCAAGCGGATCGGCGGGCGAATCTGGACCGATCGCAGCCGCGCTCCGGTCGAATTTGGGGCGGAATTCATTCACGGTGAATACGCCACAACTTGGGAGATCGTGCGCGAACATCAGATCGAGGTACAAGCTTGGAACGGGCCGCGCCATTATGCCTACGATGGTCGAAGACTGCCCGAAGAGCAAGACAAAGCCCTTAACACTCGCACCAACCAACTCTACAAGCTGATCGAAGATTATGAAGGACCAGAACAGAGCATCGATCAGGTGCTAGCGGCCAACTGCCAGCCCGACGAGCTTGCGCTCAGCTATGTTCAGCGTTGGTTCGCCAACCTCGAAGGGGCCGACACCAGTCGGCTCAGCGCCAATCGCATCGCCTATGAACATCGCGCCAACACGGCTGGCCCCAGCAACTTTCGCTTTGTCAACGGTTACGATCAGATCCCCCAAGCCTTGGCGCAAGGTCTTGATATTCGCCTCGATAGCGCTGTCGAAGGGATCGAATGGAATGAAGAGGGCGCGACGCTTACGCTCGCCAAGGGTGGATGCATCTCGTGCAAGAAGCTGCTGATCACGATACCGATCGGTGTGCTACAAACGGGCCGTCCTAGTTTTGAACCTGCCCTGCCCGCCGAGAAACAACAAGCGATCCACGCCATTCCGATGGGGCACGTTACTAAAGTGATCCTTTGGTTTAAGCAGAGCTTTTGGGAGCCATTCGGCTACCTCAGCACCAACGGCAAAGTTGCCACGTGGTGGCCGAGCGGAACGGCCGATCAACCAGCTCTGACCGGCTATACCGGCGGTTTGCACGCCTTAGCGCTCGATGCGCTTGAAGAATCGAAAGCGATTGCGCTCAGCTTGAGCGAAGTCGTCTCGTTATTTGGTGACCAGGCGCGCGAATACTTTTTGGGTGGCCAGCGCATCAGTTGGTCGAATGACCCTTGGAGCGAAGGTGCCTATACCTATTCGCAAGTTGGTATGGGCGATGCACGCGCCAAGTTAGCCGCTCCTGTTGCCGATACGCTCTTTTTTGCTGGCGAGGCCACCTTGACCAACGGGCACCTTGCGACCGTTCACGGTGCGATCGAAAGTGGTCGACGGGCCGCCGATGAGATTCTCTCTGCACTCGCACATACAGTTTAAGGGAAACAGGCATGGACTTCAATAGTTTTAAGGCTTCTTTAGAGGCAAATGAGCCGCCAGCGGGATTAAGTCTCGCGCTGCAGGCGCTCTGGCACGATGGACGAGGCGACTGGACAGCCGCCCACGACTGCTTGCAAGACGATGAGAGCCGTGAAGGCGCATGGGTACACGCCTATCTCCATCGCAAAGAGGGCGATCTTCCCAATGCCTACTACTGGTATCAACGCGCAAGACAGCCCGTCGAGCGTGGCCCGCTCGAACAAGAGTGGAGCGAAATTGCGCGCAAACTGCTCGAAGCCAACTAGAAGCTGCCTAGCGTTCGTGCAAGATCGCGCAATAGGCCGCTGAAGAGAAGCGTTCGACACAACGAACGAGGCTAAATAAGCACGCGAATGTGATATTACTGGCCAGAGGGCGACGCTGCGATGAGTCGCCCTTTGCTTTTGAAAGGACGCACCGATGCGCCACCTGCTTGAAGTTACCTTCCGCAGCCCTCCGCCAGAACAGCAAAACCATTTCCCCTTCAGTGTGCCGAGTATCCGCTCGCTCTTCGGTCAGACGCTACGCTTTGAACAGCCCGTCTGCCTGTTTATTGGCGAAAACGGTTCGGGAAAATCGACCTTGCTGGAAGCGCTAGCCGTCGCGGTGCAGGCTATCACGGTGGGCAGCCAACATGTTGAGCACGATGAATCTTTAGAGAAAGGTCGACAACTGGTGCGCCAACTTAAGCTTTCTTGGAAAAAGCGCACTCATCGCGGCTTTTTTATGCGTTCGGAAGATTTCTTCGGTTATGCCCGCCACATGCAGCGCATGCGCGAGGAGTATGCCGAAGAGCTGCGCAAGCTTGAAGCCGAAGAGGGCCTCTCGCAGTTCGCGCGTAACCAAGCGCGTCTGCCGATCGTCTCGTCGTTGTATGGTATCGATCAGCGCTACGAGGCCGGACTCGACAGCTATTCGCACGGCGAAAACTACTTCAGGCTCTTTCGCTCGCGCTTTGTGCCCAACGGCCTCTACCTGCTCGACGAGCCGGAGGCGCCGCTTTCGCCCATGCGCCAGCTCGGGCTGCTGGCCCTGATCAAAGAGATGGTGGAAGAGAAGAACGCCCAGTTTATTATCGCCAGCCATTCGCCGATCTTGATGGCTTATCCGCAGGCTCAACTGCTCTCGTTCGATGAAGGGGCGCTGCGGCCGATCGCTTTCGACCAGATCGAGCATGTCAATCTGATGCGCGACTTTCTCAACCACCCACAGCGCTTTCTACGCCATCTCTAAGCCTGAGATCAGGCAAGTGATATTTTTCGCCATTGGGTCAGATAAGCGCGTTGAGGAAGAGCGATTTGGGTCAAGTCTTGTCGCGCTTATAACCGAATCGTTGTATCATAGAATGGTTTGGTTATAAATTTGACACTTCCTGCGTTTAACGTATGATCGATAGCGGCAAGTAGTAGAGCGGCAGAACAACATGTCGCGTGACCCTTTGATGAGTGAGGGTGGGATTTAAGGATTGAAGGATAATGGCTGAGACGGCAATTGTCGCCCAAGGTTTGCGTAAACACTATGGCGACACAATCGCAGTAGATGGTATCGACCTTGAAGTAGCGGCCCATAGCATCTATGCACTGCTCGGCCCCAACGGCGCGGGCAAAACAACCACAATCAACATGCTGACGACTCTGGTGCCGCCCAGCGCGGGCAGCGCTCAGGTCGCTGGCTTCGACATCGTAAAAGCGGCCGATCGCGTGCGCGAACGGATTGGCGTAACCTTTCAAGATATTGTGCTCGACCGCGACTTAACCGGACGTCAACTGCTCGACATTCACGGGCGGCTTTACCGTCAGAGCGCGGCCGAACGTCGCAAACGCATGGCGGATCTGGTCGATCTCGTGCAGCTGAACGATGTGATCGATCGACGGGTCAACACCTATAGTGGCGGCATGAAACGCCGTTTAGAGCTGGCGCGCGGTCTGATGACCGACCCCGAAGTGCTCTTCCTCGATGAGCCGACCCAAGGGCTCGACCCCCAAAACCGCGTTGGAATCTGGGAGTACGTGCGGCGCTTAAACAAAGAGCGCGGCCTGACGGTGCTGCTCACGACCCACTACATGGATGAGGCTGAAGAAGTGGCCCATCAGGTTGGCATTATCGACCATGGCAAGCTGATCGTTTCGGGTACGCCCGCCAGCTTGGTGAGCAACGAAGGCGGCGATCTGTTACGCATCACGGCCAGCGGCGATCTAGAGGCGGCGGCGGCCTGCTTCAGGCAGCTTCCTGTTGTGCAGAGCGCCGAAGTATCGCCCAGCAACAAGCAGATCGAAGTGCTGCTCGAACACGCCAACAAACATTTGGCGGCGCTTTTGGCTGCCAGCGCCCAAATCGATTTTCAAATTGAAGAGATTTTATTATCACGCCCTACGCTCGCTGATGTGTTTTTACGTTACACCGGCCGCGCGTTGCGAGACTAGAAAAGGCAAGGGTAGAACATGCACGCAACGTTCACGATCTGGTCGAAACATATGGCGAAGTTTGTGCGCAACGGCGAAGAATCGGTCGGTTTGGCGCTGCAATCGGTTCTGTGGGTTGTGCTGTTCGGTGTCGGTATGCGCGGCATGGTCGGCGAGATCAACGGCAGCGACTATATGTCGTATGTCTTGCCGGGCATTATCGCGCTCAGCGCCTTGGGCGGCGCGGCGGGCGGCGGCATCATTCTGCTCGACGAGCGCCTGCGCGGCATTATGAAGGAGTATCTGGTCGCGCCTATCCCGCGCCTGAGCATTCTGCTCGGCAACGCGGCCAGCACGGCCACCAAATCGCTGCTACAAGCGCTGGTGATGCTGATCGCAGGCTTGCTGATGGGCGCGCAGCTCAGCTTCAACCCGCTGGGCTGGCTGGGCGCGATCGTCCTGCTGATCATTTTTGCGATCGGCTTTGCGGGCTTGGCGCTGGCCGTGGCATCGGTGTCGCGCACGATTATGGGCTATCACGGAATGATCTTCCTCTTCAACATTCCGCTGCTCTTCGCCTCGAACGCGCTCTATCCGATCGATGTGCTGCCGAGCTGGATGCGTTGGATCGTGCTGGTCAACCCGACCACCTACCTGATCGATGCCATTCGCACTTTGGCCTTTGGCTCGCCAGCCAGCCTCTCGTTGTGGCTCTCCTTCAGCGTGATCAGCATCTTCACCGTCATCAGCATGTGGTTGGCGCTGATCGCCTTCAAGCGCTCGGTTCGCATGTAGCTTGCGACCCACTTCGCCTGATCTACGATCACAAAAGCCATTCCGCCGAGCGCTGCGGGATGGCTTTTGTGTGTGCTATCGCTCATCATAAGGCGGAGTGTTCCTTTCCTCCCAGCCGATCCATGGCGCGTCCGCCTACGGCTATCAGATCGCCACCCTCCCATGCAGACGGTATCTCTGCCGCAAGCGGCAGATCGCCGCTGAACAGCGCCGCTCGCAGAAACACTGAAAGCATTGTGCCGCTTTGCCGAAGGCGAAGAATGAGCCGCTGAGAGTGAGGGAGAAGTGATTGAGTCGCTGTGGGGCGCGGAAAGATAGCACACTATTTCGAAGCTGACCCCGTTGGTAGCCGTAGGCGGACGCGCTAGGGAACGAATGGCAGCTAGAGCCTTGACCGCCAGAGGTATACGCTACGAGCTAGCAAGCACTGGAAAAGTGCAGGGCGCCTTTTCGCGTTCAGAATGCCTTAGATTGCCTCTCAATTGCTTGACATAGAACAATTGTTCTGTTATAGTGATAGCAGCAGAAAAGAAGCAGAGAGCGAACAGAATTCCCATTCTCAACCATACAACGCTCGTTTTGGTGTTGTTTGCTCGGTTATCCAACGGTCTTGAGGCGCCCTCAGATCGACCCAAACAAGAGAGGCTGATATGCACGGAGAGATGTTAGTCGGTGCAGGAAGTTGGGCTACAACACGTTATCGCAGTCGTTTGCAGGAGCTTTGGGCGCGCCTGAGTGCCTGGCTGCGGCCAAACGAAGCGATCGAGATGTGTGTTCAACGCTATGGCTACCAGCCTCAACACTTTCGCTGGCATGGCATTGTGATGCGGGTGGGGCATATCGAAAAGGTTTGGGAGGAAGTTAAACGCCAACAGGCCCGCCGCTACTTTCGCGTGCTTTGCCAGAACGGCCAGAGCTATGTTGTCTTTCAAGATCTCCGTCTGGGTGCTTGGTACATGCAGCGATAGCTAGTCAGGAGCCGTCAAACCGCACACTGAGCAGCGTTGTCGAAGGGAACAGAGATGGTACCAGAAGTCACAAGAACGATGAAGAAGAAACAACCGCGGTATCTGTTATGGTACGACGATGACCCGCGCATCCCGACGGCTCAGAAGATCGCCGAGGCCATTGAAGCATACAACCGTAGCAAGCGCTGGAGACGCCACCCGAACCTTGTGTTGGTGAACGCGGCCGACCATGTCGAGCTAGAGAACCTCACCGTTCGCATCGCCTCGCACGTTCAGCGCAACCACTTTTGGATCGGCTACGAAGATACGCAAAAGGCTAGCCAGCTCCAAACCGAAGCGCGAGACACGAGCGTAGCAGAGCAGGTAGAGTCGAGCCAAAGCAGCTTGGCCGAGACTCCCACCGCAAAAACGAGCCGCAGACGGCGCTCTAAAACGATCGATGATCTTGTTTTGGCGCGCGTCGCCGAGACGGTCGCAGAACCAGCAAACGAACAGCCTGCTCGCAAACGACGCCGCAACCTTAGTCCGCTCAGCGCCCAGCCGAGCGCGCAAGCTGCGCCAGCGCTTCCAGAGGCTGTAGCAGAGCCTGTTGTTGAAGCCGAGGAAGAACTGATTCCACCAGTAGTAGAAGCGGTTGCCGAGCCAGTGAGCGAGAAGCCCGCTCGCAAACGCCGCGCCAAGGCAGAGGCGATAGAAGAAGCTTTGCCGCCAGTGGTTGAAGCGGTAGCGGAGCCAGCGGTTGAAAAGCCAGCTCGTAAGCGTCGAGTTAAGGCTGAAGCGGCAGAAGAAGTCTTGCCGCCAGTGGTCGAAGCGGTAGCGGAGCCAGCGGTTGAGAAGCCAGCTCGTAAGCGCCGTGCTAAGGCTGAAGCGGCAGAAGAAGCTTTGCCGCCAGTGGTTGAAGCGGTAGCGGAGCCAGCGGTTGAGAAGCCAGTTCGTAAGCGTCGAGTTAAGGCTGAAGCGGCAGAAGAAGTCTTGCCGCCAGTGGTCGAAGCGGTAGCGGAGCCAGCGGTTGAGAAGCCAGCTCGTAAGCGTCGAGTTAAGGCTGAAGCGGCAGAAGAACTGCTCCCGCCAGTGGTAGAGGCAGTTGCCGAGCCAGCGGCTGAGAAACCCGCTCGCAAACGCCGTGCTAAGGCTGAAGCGGCAGAAGAACTGCTCCCGCCAGTGGTAGAGGCAGTTGCCGAGCCAGCGGTTGAGAAACCCGCTCGTAAGCGCCGTGCTAAGGCTGAAGCGGCAGAAGAAACTTTGCCGCCAGTGGTTGAAGCGGTAGCGGAGCCAGTGGCAGAGAAACCAGCTCGTAAACGCCGAGGCAAAACTGAAGTGCTAGAAGACGAGCAGCCCGAGACTGCTATGATGATCGAGATCCCTAAACGAGCTACTGGCAAGCGCAAAAGCTCAAAACTTGAAAGCCTAGCGCTTGAACAAAGCAGCCTGCCTTTATGATGATACCAAGAGTTCGCTGGCAGTTATAACAAAGCCCGCTATCCAATTGAAGGAAGCGGGCTTTGTTTTGGGCTTAACCGTATTTCTGCTGCAGATAGCGCAGACCTTGTTGAGCGTAGACGTTATCGGGATCGAGCGCCAACACATTTTCAAGCGCTGTCTGCTGATCCTCAAGGTCTTCGACTGCCCCGCTCAGCCAGAGCCAAGCTTCGGTATTCTCTTCATCGTACTCGACCACCTGAAGCAGCAGTTCACGGGCGCGCTCTAGATCGCCTTGTTGAACGGCCACCGCGCCATCGTAGAGCATTTGCGCAAGCTGTTGTCGATCCATAGTGCCTCCTTACTTGGGGTGCAGTGCGAACTGGTCTAGGCGTTACTACGCATCGTTTGAACGATCTCGGCCAAAATGCTGAGCGCGATCTCTTGAGGGGTGCGCGCACCGATCGAGAGGCCGATCGGGCCTCGAATGCGAGCCAACTCCTCATCGCTAAAGCCTTCGGCCTTCAAGCGTTCGAGCCGCGCGGCGTGGGTGCGTTTGCTGCCCAATGCTCCGATGTAGCGCGCCGACGAGCGCAAGGCTACCCGCAGCGCTGGATCGTCGAGTTTGGGGTCGTGGGTCAGCATGGCGACATAGCTGCTCGGACCGAGGCGTCCTTCCAAGGCTTCGTCGGGCCACAGTGTCACCAGCTCATCGACATCGGGGAAGCGCTCGCTGGTCGCGAAGGCTTCGCGCGCATCGACCACCACGGTGCGGAAATCGAGCACCTTAGCCAGCTTAACCAGCGCCGAAGCGATGTGGACCGCGCCGACGATGTAGAGCACCGGAGGGGGCACCAGCGATTCGATGAAGACATCGACCTCGCCCTTGGCACTTTGATAGCTGCGCACTGCGTTGTCGCCCTTTGCTAACAGCGCTTGGGCATCGGCAGCCAGTGTAGCATCGAGTTCAGGATCGCCGCTGCTGCCTTGGGTCGCGCCGTCGGGCGCTACCAGCAGGCGCGCGCCGGGTCGCAAAGCGCCGCGCAAAACCACCACCGAAGCCAAGGGGCGCTGGTTTTGAATCGCATCGCGCATGGTATCGAACAGCGGGGGCAGCGGCTCTACAAACACATCGATCGTGCCGCCACAGGCTAGGCCGACCTCCCAAGCCGTTTCATCGGCCACGCCGAAGTGCAAGGCTTGGGCTTCGCCGCTGCTGATCGCCTCTTGGCAGACCTCGTAGACTGCGCCCTCGATACAGCCGCCGCTGACCGAGCCAGCGATGCTGCCGCCCGTCGAGACCGCCATCTTGGCACCAACTTGGCGCGGCGACGATCCAAGCGCTTTGATCACAGTTGCGATCGCGACTTGCTCGCCTCGTTCGCGCCAACTTTCTATCGCTGCAAGCACATCGTTCATGCTCAGCTCCTTGCGAAGAAATAGATCCCACTAGTATTGTAGCACACCGGCTTTGCGAACGGTCCTAGAGCCGTTCGCGTAGGGGTTGCTGGCGACGCTCTGGCTTGCGTTTGCCAAGCTGCGAGAGCTTTTCGCCAAGCTGCTCCAAGCTTACAAGATTGTGCACGGGCAGGAAGTCATCGATATGCGGCAACGCAGCCTGCATACCCACCGTCAATGGTTTGTAATCGGGACTGCCCAGCAGCGGGTTGAGCCAGATCAGACGGTGACACGAGTGCTGCAAGCGATACATCTCGCGCCCAAGCAGCTTGGGATCGCCGCGATCCCAGCCATCGCTGATCAACAGCACAACTGGGCCGCGCCCTAGCACTCGTCGGCCCCACTTGAAGTTGAACTCCTTCACGGCATCGCCGATGCGCGTTCCGCCACTCCAGTCGAGCACCTGCTTCGAGACTGCCTGAACCGCGTCGTCGATGTCGCGCGAGCGCAGTTGGCGCGTAATGCGCGTGAGGCGCGTGCCGAACACAAAGGTTTCGACATCGCGCAGGCCGTCGCTGATGGTGTGCAAAAAGTGCAGCAAAATACGACTGTAGCGATCCATCGAGCCGCTAATATCGCATAGCACAACCAACGGGCGCTGATGGGTGCGCACATCGCGCCAAGCTAGGTCGAGCATTTCGCCGCCATTGTTCATACTGCGCCGCAAGGTACGCCGCATATCGAACTGGCTGCCCAACTTGACCGGCCGTTTGCGGCGAGTAGGGCGCTCTTCGATGCGCCATTTGAAGCGACGCATCATCTCCTTGGCGGCTTGCACCTCTTCCCAACTAAACTGGCTGAAATCTTTGGTGCGCAGCGTCTCTCTGGCGCTAAAGCTCAACTGCATATTGATCCGCTCTTCGCGCTCTTCTCGGCTTTTGCTCGGATCACCTTCCGAAGGACGGCTCGGCAAGCGCAGTTGGCGCGGGCGCTTGACTTTCATTGTTGAAAGCACATTGCGCGGCAGCTCTTCTTCAGCCTCGCTGCGGGTTAGATTGCGCCAGAAGAAGTCGAAGGCGGTATCGAAGACGGGCAGATCATCGCGGCGCAACACCAAAATACAGCGCGCCGCCGCTTTAAAGTCTTCTCGCTTTCGAATATCGACATGTTCGAGGGCTGTAACCAGCTCGACCATTTGGCTGGGGCCAGCCGGAATGCCGACTTCGCGCAACAACTGTCCAAAGGCGATCAGATGTTGTAAAAGATAGCCCTGTTCCATTCGTTTCCCTCTAGATCAAGGTCTTGAGCCTTGATCCAGCTCCCTAAAGGTTTAGGCTGTTACTTTCGCCAACAAAGCCCGCACCGTGCTGCCCTTGACCTGGGCGATATCGTCTTGATACTTCAGAATCGCACCGAGGGTGTCTTCTACCATATCGACCGACAATTCGGTCTGTTCCAGTGCGGCCAGAGCGGTCGCCCAGTCGATCGTTTCGGCCACGCCCGGCAGCTTGTAGAGATCGAGGTTGCGTAGCTCTTGCACAAAAGCCACAACCTGCTGGCTCAAGCGCTCGGAGGCGTGCGGCAGACGGGTCTTCACAATCGCGAGCTCTTTTTCGAGGCTTGGGTAGTCGACCCAATAGAAGAGGCAGCGGCGTTTGAGGGCGTCGTGTACCTCGCGCGTGCGGTTGCTGGTGATGATGACCGTGGGCGGTTGCGCAGCCCGAATCGTGCCAAGCTCGGGGATACTGATCTGCCAGTCTGAGAGCAGCTCTAACAAGAAGGCTTCGAACTCTTCGTCGGCGCGGTCGAGCTCGTCGATCAACAGAATCGGCGGCTTTTCAGTGCTCGCCTCGATCGCCTGCAACAAGGGGCGCTTGATCAAAAATTCGGGGCCGAAGATATTGCTGAGCGCTGTGTCATCTTGGGCCTTGCCAGATGCCTCTAGCATGCGAATCTGCAGCATCTGACGTGCATAATTCCATTCGTAAATCGTTGTATTTACATCGAGACCTTCGTAGCACTGCAAGCGGATCAAATCGCGCCCCAACATGCTGGAAAGGGTCTTAGCGATCTCGGTTTTACCAACACCTGCTTCTCCTTCAAGCAAAAGCGGTTTGTTTAGCTTTAATGCAAGAAAAATTGCAGTTGTTAGTGGACGGTCAGCTACATAGGAGTGTTCAGCAAGTGCTGTTTGAAGTTCGTCGATCGACGCGAACATAATTCTATCCTTATCCTGCTCTATACCGCATCTTCACACATTACAAAAGCTTCGGAATCACACCGACCATCAAGTGAGCTTTATAAGCTTTACAGGCATTTGAGGTAGGTATGCACGTATTGTAGCACAGCCATGCTTAGTTAGCAGCTTTTGCGCTTGTAAAGATACAAAATAAGATTGCGTAAACAATAGAGTAAAATTTATTTTTGTGGTTGAAAGCATTCTCAAAGTGGCATACACTAACAGATATAGAAGCTAGCGACGACTCGAAACCAAACATCTGTCTATCCATGCCACGTTACGCTACAACGCTGGCACCCTTTTTGCATTCTAAAGGAGCAAACAGTGATTGAACAACGAGCCTTTGGTGCGACTGGTCATCTAAGCACTGCTACCATCTTTGGGGCAGCTGCGCTTTCAGATGTGACACAGGCTGAAGCTGATAAAACGATGGAGCTGGTTATGTCGTATGGCGTCAACCATATCGACACTGCCAATAGCTATGGCCGGGCCGAAGAGCGTTTGGGCCCTTGGACAGGCCGCTACCGCTCCTCGTTTTTCCTTGCCACCAAGAGTGGCGATCGCACATACGCGGGGGCCAAAGAGCAGCTTCAGCGCTCGCTCGACTTACTCAAAACCGATCACATCGATCTGTGGCAGTTGCACAACTTGGTCGATGAGGCCGAATGGGAGCAAGCTATGGGCCCGGGCGGCGCTTTAGAGGCTTTTATCGAAGCCAAAGAGCAGGGCTTGGTGCGCTTTTTAGGTGTAACGGGCCACGGTCTGCAAGCCCCGGTAATGCATCGCCGTAGTTTAGAGCGCTATCCGTTCGATGCGGTCTTGCTGCCCTACAACTACACCATGATGCAAAATCCGCAGTACGCTGCCGATTTTGAAGCGCTCGCACAGCTCTGTACAGAGCGCAACGTCGCTATGCAGACCATCAAGGCAATCACCTTAGGCCCGTGGGGCGAAAAGCCGCGTACCGATGCCACTTGGTACGAGCCGCTCCACGAGCAGGCAGATATCGATCTGGCGGTTAATTGGGTCTTGTCGCGTCCCAAGATCTTCCTCAACACTGTGGGCGATATTCATATTCTGCCCAAAGTGCTTGAGGCTGCGAGCCGTCCTATCAGCAAGCCGAGCGACGAGCAGATGGAGACGCTGGTCGCCGAGCGCGGCATGCAAGCCTTATTTAGCTAACGGTCGGTGTTGTAGAGCTAGCCTTCGTAAGTGTGCATCTGAGATACAAGGATTGCCAGTATGGCACGCCCAAGCTATACCATCGCCGATCTCAACCAAATGGATCAGCAGAGCTTCGTTGAGGCGATCGGCTTTATTTTCGAAAACACGCCTTCGTACGCAGAACAGGCTTGGCACGATCGCCCCTTTCGCGATCGCGAGGCCCTCTTCGCTTGCATGCTCGAGCGCCTCGATGCCAGCAGCCAAGAAGAGAAATTGGCTTTAATTCGCGCTCACCCTGATCTAGTCGGGCGAGCTGCGTTAGCTGGCACACTCGGGCCCGAATCGACCAACGAGCAGGCTTCGGCTGGGCTGAACCGCTTATCGTCAGACGAGGTCGTTCAGTTTCAGGCCTTGAATAAGGCCTATTGGGAACGTTTTGGCTTCCCATTTGTGATCTGTGTTCGCGAGAATAAGAAGGCGGCTATTCTAGCTGGTTTTGGGCAACGGCTCGAGCACTCGCGCGAACACGAGATCGCAACTGCGATCGAGGAGATCAAAAAAATAGCACGTTTGCGGCTCTACGACGTCATAAAGGAGTAAGGAATTCATGGCTAACCCTCACCCATTCGCTCGCTTAACGCGCCGCGCCAAACAAGCGCTTCACTTCGCTCACGAAGAAGCGAATTTGCTTAGGCAACCTATCGTCAACGACGAGCATCTTTTGCTTGGCCTGATCCGCGAAGGTGTGGGGGTTGCCGCACGTGTTTTAGAGGATGCCGGAGTGCAGCTCGAAGCGGTGCGTCAGGCCAGCATCAGCAAATTCGGCAGAGAGCTGAGCGCCTCAGCGGAGGATCAACAGCTTTCGCTGAGCGCTCATAACTTGATTGTGCAAGCTGTTCACGAGGCAGAAGCGCTCGGGCATACCTATGTGGGCACCGAGCATCTGCTGCTCACCATCTTGAGCGATCCCAATAGCCATAGCGTGTTGATCTGTCGACAGCTTGGGGTCAATACCGACAAAATGCGTCAACAAGTGCTTGAAGTAGCGGTCTCGAACCCAATGCAAAGTACAACCTTGCTCGAACGCAGCATCGGCTCATTGCAGAGCGGCGCTCAGTTCAGCGGTCTTGCAAACGATTTTGGAGATGCGCAACCTCTTATGAAAGAGCTTCAGACCGGTCGCCTCACGACCCATGTACTCGACACCAGCCAAGGCCGTCCTGCTAGCCACATTCGCATCGAATTGTGGTGGCTTGGCCCCGATGGCAAACAACGAACCTTACTCAAGGCCACTATGAGCAACGAAGATGGCCGTACCGACGAGCCGCTACTCGAAGGCGGTCTGCTCCAAAAGGGTATCTACGAGATTGTTTTTGCTGTTGGAAGCTACTTCGTTGAACAAGGCTTTATCTCGTCTAGCCCAACCTTCCTCGACGAGGTACCGATCCGCTTCGGCATCGCTGATCCAAACAAACACTACCATGTGCCGCTCTTAGTTTCACCTTGGTCATATACAACCTACCGTGGGAGTTAAAGCTTTTCAAACGACATGCGTTTTCAGCGCATGTCGTTTCTTTTAACAGACCAGAGCTATGATCCCTACAGATTCAATCACCGCCCGAGTGTTAGAACGTATCGACCAACTCGCGTGCTTTAGCGAAGAAGCAGACGCCCTCACACGGCCTTACCTCTCGCAATCGATGCTGGCGGCTTGTGCTCAGTTGAGCGAATGGATGCAGGCGGCAGGCATGCAGGTGCGACGCGATACGGTGGGGAACGTGATCGGACACTACCCTGCCAGTCGAAGTGACGCACCTATCCTTTTGATCGGATCGCACATCGATAGCGTGCGCAACGCAGGCAAATTCGACGGCCCACTGGGGATCGTCTTAGGCCTCACTTGTATCGAACAGCTCCACCGGGCTGGGCGCCGCTTCCCCTTTGCGATCGAGCTGGTCGCTTTCGCCGACGAAGAAGGTCTGCGCTACAACAGCACCTACTTGGGCAGCCGAGCGCTGGCAGGGCGCTTCGACAAAGCACTGCTGGCACGGCGTGATAGCGAAGGAATCAGCATCGCCGAGGCGATTCGCAGGCAGGGCGGCAACCCTGATCTGATCGCTAACGACGCGCTCGATCCAAGCAAGCTGCTGGGCTATTGTGAGATTCATATCGAACAAGGGCCGGTGCTCGAAGAGCTCGACCAACCACTGGGGGTGGTCAGCTCGATCGCAGGCCAAAGCCGCCTACTAGTTACCTTTACTGGTCTGGCGGGCCACGCTGGCACCGTTCCTATGAAGATGCGCCACGATGCCTTGGTTGCAGCCGCCAGTTTTATCACCAGTGTTGAGATGCTGGCCCTTCAGCATGAGGGTGCGGTCGCGACTGTGGGCCAAGTGATGACCTCGCCTAACGTCAGCAACGTTATTCCCGGCCAGGTGCGTTTAAGCATCGATGTGCGCCATCAAGACGATTCCGTGCGCACTAATCTCTGCAGCCAGCTACAACACAGCGCCCGCACCATCGGCGAAGAGCGTGGCATCGATGTCGCTTGGGATCTGGTTCAAGAGAACCCTGCGGTCGCCTGTGATCCCCACATGCAGCAGCTTTGGGCGCAAGCGATCGCCGACAAGGGTTATGTGCCTCACACGCTCGTCAGTGGTGCAGGCCATGATGGTGTGATTATGTCGCAGATCACCCCGATATCGATGCTGTTTGTGCGCTGCGCGGGCGGGATCAGCCATCACCCCGCCGAGGCAGTTCGCAACGATGATATCGCCGCTGCCTACGCTACTTTAGAGCGATTCTTAGAAATTTTTGCTAAAAACAAAGATTTTGAATAACTAAGAGCCATCCTGTGGTATGATACAAAGCATCAAAGGAGAAGGGCCTAAGCGGATAGATTGGCAGGGGTAGCGCGAGCATGCTATACTGCTATAAAGGTATAGGAGCCGTTAACCAGTTTTGACAGAGGCTATTCTTCAAACGTTACAATTGGCTAATGCCATTCGGCAGGAGCGCTCTATACATTATGTTTGATGTTGTGATCCGCCAAGGTACACTGGTCGATGGTGCCGCCTTGTATCGAGGAGATATAGCCATCAGCGATGGTCAAATCGTCGCGATCGGCTCTGACTTGCCCGGCCAAAGCCGTAGCGAGATCGATGCCTCTGGCCTCCATATCTTTCCTGGGCTGATCGATGCCCACGTCCACTCTAACGAACCGGGTCGCAGCGATTGGGAAGGCTTCGCCACGGCGAGCGCTGCTCTAGCAGCCGGAGGCGCCACCACCTTCTTCGACATGCCGCTCAACGCCCATCCTCCCACTATAAACCAAGCTGCCTTCGAACAAAAATACGCTGCCGCCCTGAAAAGCTCGCGGATCGATTTCGCGCTCTGGGGTGGAATCGTGCCCGGCAACCTGGCCGAGCTACCCAAGCTGGCCGAGCGCGGTGTGATCGGTTTTAAAGCCTTTATGTCCGATAGCGGAATCGACGATTTCGCGGCGGTCGACGACCTCACCCTGTTCGAAGCCATGCAGATCGTCGCCGAGCTTGGCTTGATCGTGGCTGTTCACGCCGAGAGCGAGGCTATTACCAAAGGTCTGGCTCGTCGCTTGCGTAACCAAGGGCGCAGCGGTATCCGCGCCTTCCTCGATTCGCGCCCGATCGCCGCCGAGCTTGAAGCGATTCAACGTGCGATCAGCTTGGCCGAAACAAGTGGATGCCCGCTACATATCGTGCATGTCAGCAATCGAGCCGGCGTTTTGTTGGTGGCTGAAGCCCAAGCGCGCGGCGTCGATGTGAGCTGTGAAACCTGCCCGCACTACTTGGCCTTTAACGAAGAAGATCTCGAACGATTGGGCGCTCTAGCCAAATGTGCGCCACCGCTGCGCTCTCCAGCCGAGCAAGTTGCGCTCTGGTCCTTGCTCGAGGCGGGCACCCTGCCCATGATCGCCTCTGACCACTCGCCCGCGCCAGCCGAGCTGAAAGGGATCGACCCTGTTACGCTGCAAGCGCTCGACCCAAGTGGCGCCCAGTTCGAGCGAGCTTGGGGCGGAATCTCGGGCTGTCAATCGAGCTTGGCCGTATTGCTAAGCGATGGTTATGCCAAAGGCCGACTCTCGCTTGAGCGGATCGCTGAAGTTAGCGCAGGTTTCGTCGCTCATCGTTTTAAGCTCGCTAACAAAGGTCGCATCGCTGTTGGCTATGATGCTGATCTTGTCGCTGTCGACCTGAAGCAAAACTATCAACTCACCGCTTCAGACCTCCATTATCGTCATCGCCATAGTCCCTATCTTGGACGAACCGAACAAGGACGTGTTCAGTTCACGCTGCTGCGTGGCGAGCCTGTCTTTCAGCATGGCGCTGCTTTGCCTCCCAGCAAAGGGAGATTCGTACGCCCTCGGTTAACGGTAGCTACGAGCTAGCGAATCGCAGCCCTGCAGGCTTTGTGTATGTGAGCACATTTTTACAGTTGGGGTTTCTTTCTTGTAAATAGCTAGTATCCAGTGTAGTATACCAATAAGCGCTAAGAGTATAGTAAAATAGAAGCACTCATGAAAGCGGTTTCGTCTTTGTAAGCTAACATAATGCCTAACGTATGTAGAGCTAAAGACGAGCGAGATAACAATCTAGAGCGTGGAGAAACAAGTCTATCTCACAGAGCTCTACCTTAAAGCTATACAGCTTTGTGTAGGGCAACAATAAGGGCGATTCTCTAAAAGATGATACGGCTCGTGTGGTAGTGAAGCTGATCGATGTGATGTAAATGATTTCGCTAGAAAGCTCGTGTACAATAGTGGAGTTTAGATAATCAATGAGTGATCTTTTTGGTTTCACACGCAGTATCGTCAAGCACAATTATGCGCTCTTTACACCAGATGGTTTAGTAAAAAGTCCGCTGCAGGGCTGGCATGATTACGAATGTTATGTTGTCATCAGCCCATCACTTGGAGCCCGTTTTGTTCAACTCTTGATCAACTTGGGCGGCGAAGGGAGAGGTAGCAGCCCCGCAAGCCCCCAAGAAATGGTTGTGTTCGTCCTTGAAGGTGCAATCCAGTTGACGGTGGGTACAGAAAGCACTCAACTCTCAACAGGAGGGTTTGCGTATCTGCCACCACAACAGGCGTATACACTTCAATCACAACAGGCTCATACGCGCTTGTTAGCATTCCAGCGAACCTATACGCCGCTTGAAGGACACGACGTACCTGGCTTTTTGGCAGGTAACGAGTCCGAGATCGAAGGCGTCCCTTTTCTTGGTGATGAAGCAGCACTGCTGAAGACACTCTTGCCCGATATTCCTGCCTTCGACATGGCAGTCAATATCTTCACATTCGCACCGGGAGCCACCTTGCCTATGGTTGAAACACATATTATGGAACATGGTATGTTGATGATCCAAGGGCAAGGAATCTATCGTCTCGGCGATGATTGGCACCCGATTCAGGCAGGTGATGCTGTCTGGATGGGGTCTTACTGTCCACAATGGTTTGTTGCGACAGGCAAGACTCCGGCACGCTATATCTACTATAAGGATGTCAACCGCGACCCGCTAACATCCCAATAGTGTTCGGCAAGCGGACTGATCGATTCGACGCGCATTCTGTTCTTTGCAAAGTGGATTGAACGTGTAATGACGGCCACAATTCGCACAGCTCAACCTGGTGATGTTTTTGTGCTGCTTGAGCCAAATATCGAAGAGGCCAATGAAGTTCGTCGTCGACAGATGGAGCTCCAGGCCGCACTAGGTGGGCGTATTTCCGAACCACTGCATTTGACCTGCCAACGGTTTGAGGTCACCGACGAACGTCGTTTCGACCATGTGCTCGAGACGCTCAAGTCGACCTTACAAGAGCTGCCAGCCTTTGCGCTCACCGCCAATGGCTACATACCGCTCTTCTCGCGTTTCCGTCAGACCTATATTCTCAAGTGGTATGTGCAAGAAACGCCTGCGCTGCGCCATTTAGGCGCTTTGCTGGAAAGTACCTTGATCACTGCTCGAGCCATACCCTATTTTCGCTACTCGGCAGGTTGGATAGCAACGCTGATCACAGCACTGGAAGGATTGCCCGACCTACCAGACGATCATCGTTTATCGCGGAACGATTTTCCGTTCCACCTGTTCACCGCTCGCCACGTTTTGGTAACACGCCTTCGCAGCGGGCGAGAGTTTGAGACGATTATGCGCTTTCCTTTGGCAGAAGGCGATTCATGACGCAGAAACTGACAATCGACCGCGACCGCCTACTCGATGAACTGACGCAGTTGGCTCGCTTTTCCGATGCGCCAGCGCCAGCCGTAACGCGCATTTTGTGGAGCAAGACCGACCAAGAGGCGCGCAAGTACGTTGCCGAGCTTTGTCGCCAAGCGGGTTTATCGATCCGCGAAGACTCGGTGGGTAATCTTTTTGCGCGTTGGCAAGGCGGCGATCCCGAGCTGCCTGCCATTGCGACCGGTTCACATATCGATGCCATTCCGAACGCTGGTATGTACGATGGCACCGTAGGAGTGTTGGGGCCGATTGAGGCCTTTCGGGCCTTGCAACGAGCGGGCTTTCAACCGCGCCGTTCGTTGGAACTTGTGCTCTTTAATGCCGAAGAGCCAACCCGTTTTGGCATAGGCTGTTTAGGCAGCCGAATCATGGCGGGCACGCTCTCTGACGAGCAACTTTTTGCGTTGCACGACGCCCAAGGGGCAAGTTTTGAAGAGCTACGCAGTCAAGCGGGTTTTGGTGGGCAGCCGATCGATCAAGCGCGGCTTCATCAAGGGCACTACGCAGCCTTTATTGAGCTGCATATCGAACAAGGGCCGCTGCTCGAACGGGCTGGCATCCCGATCGGGATCGTAAAGAGCATTGCAGCCCCGAGCAGTTTGCGTTTACGCCTCACGGGCGAAGGGGGCCACGCTGGCGCCGTCTTGATGCACGAACGACGTGACGCTCTCTTAGCGGCCGCCGAGATCGCACTGGCCGTCGAGCGCGCCGCCCTCGAAAGCGGAAGCCCCGATACCGTCGCCACCACAGGCGTATTGCAGATCGAACCCGGCGCGATCAACAGCATTCCGCATAGCGCTCTGCTCGAAATCGATCTACGCGATGTCTCGTTAGACCATCGCAACAAAGCCCTTCACCAGCTTCAAAACGCTATCGCTTCGATCTGTCAACAACGCTCCATCAGCTGGGAACTCGAAACCTTGAATGCAGACCCGCCCGCAACCTGCGATCCACGCCTTATCGCGACGATCGAACAGGTTTGCCACGACCTCGCCATCGACTACCAGCAGATGGTCAGCCGCGCCTATCACGATACGCTCTTTATGGCACGCCTCAGCCCGGTGTGCATGATCTTTATTCCGTGCCGTGATGGTGTCAGCCATCGCCCCGATGAGTACGCAGCTCCCGACGATATCGCGCGCGGCGTTGAGGTACTCGCTCATAGCCTCCAGCGCCTCGCTGCTTAGCGAACCTTAGCCTTAACCCTAGACACGACAGGACGTTGTAGCAGGCGGCGTCCTGTCTTTTTTTCTATCGAAGCAGCATGCAGCTTCGCGTGTCTATACCACATTTGCTAGCTGCCTTTAACGCTCTGGCGGCGAAGTATCTAGCCCTCATCCAGCCCTCACCGCGTCCGCCTACGGCTATCAGAGCGGCTAGCTGCCTCCTCCCCAGCCCTTCTCCCGCCATTGCGGGAGCTATGCATTACCCAAAAGTCGTGTCGGCAGCAAAAGGCGATCGTTGGCATACCATCACAAGAGTATCCTTGAGAGCACAGAACTCAGAGAGCTTGTATGCGATTTCGCTACGCGAAACCGCATACAACATCAACATTCACCCCCGAGGGGTGAAGGCAGATAACGCTGACCGTATGTCGATTTGTGGCTAATGTACAGATTGCGGGAGAAGGGAGCGCGCCCGTGCTAGAGCCAAAACCCTACAATTCCATATCCGCTCTTTCTGTTTGATACGAAATCCGCTTGAATCGTTGGATTTTGGGCTGGTCTTTGGGCACACAGCTACAACAGCGTGGTTTTGGGCGAGCTGTTGATAGCCGTAGGCGGACGCGCTAGCCGCCCTCTTTGGGGAAGGGACCAAGCCGCCAAAGTGCTGAAGTGGTCAAGCCAATACGCCAGCATAGGAGCTGCTTGCCTTTTTGCACTGTGTCTCTATGGATAAATATGCTATAGTTATGCTGGCAATTCTCTTCGTGATATGAGAGATCTCTGGTAGTCGCTTTATGAGATATCTATCTATGAATGTAGCCGTTGTACAGCGTATTGTGCATGTGTCGCTTGTTATGCTTTTTTGCGCATCGTGCACAATGCTAAGTTCGCCTGTGGAGCCATCGCAGGTACCGACTGTACCTGAGCTGAGCGTCGTAGAAACGCCAACCTTGGAACCCATCCCCCCACTCGATGCCGAATTCCGTTCAACAGCTGGTGGTTTCTCCTTACGCTATCCCAGAGGCTGGGCGACCGCCGAGGAGAATGGGGCCTTCACGCTCGCCGCTAATCAGCAACAGTTGCAGACTAGCGTGCCCGGTCCGACCTTAATCCTGAAGATCGATTCCGTTCCGCTCGAGTTGCTGGCCGCTCAGTATGGCGAAGACGCCGTCAAAGAGGCCGAGAACTTCTTTGGCGTGAGTGTAGCGGGCATTCAGAGCACCAGTGTTCAAATCGGTGAGCCGAGCGAGACAGCTGTTGGCGATCAAACTGGCCTCGGCGCGGACTTAGTGAGCGAAAGCCTAAGCGGCCGCATCATCGCCGTACTGGCACCCTACCAAGGGGTTCGCATTTTGGCTCAGTCGAGCCCCTACGCTTGGGGCCAGCAGTCGCAATTGCTCGATCAGATCTTGGAGAGCATGGAGTTCTTTGCTCCTCCTCCGCCGCCAACGCCCACCCCTTCGCCCGATCAGGCCATTCAGCCCGAGCTGTTAATGGCTGCCGATGCCCAAGACATTCAAGATGAAGGCTTTGTCTTGCGCTTGGGCGGCTCAAGCGGCCCCAGAAACGCTCGCTTTGCCAGCGCGCGCGGTCTGGCGCTCGGCCCCGATGGCATGCTCTATCTAGCCGAAAGTAGCCAAGGCGTGTGGGTCTTCGAGAGCGATGGAACCTTTGTGCAAGCCTTTGGCAAGACCGATCTGCTCGATGCCTACGATGTGGCTGTCGCTGCCAACGGCGATATCTACGTGGCCGACTTTGGGCGCAATGCGGTGGCGCGCTTCTCGTCCGATGGCAGCTACTTGGGCCGCTGGGGCGAAACGGGCGATCAACCTGGCCAGTTCGGCCTCTTGGCTCCGCAACGCATCGCGATCGGCGCCGACAACACCATCTACGCGCTTGATAGTCGCGTTCAGCCCGACAACACAACCATCAGCCGCGTATTGCAGTTCAAGGCTGAAGATGGCAGCTTCATTCGCGAGATTACGCTGCCGAGCGGATCTTCGCCCAACGACCTGACCGTCGACGGCGAGGGCAATATCTATCTGGCCGAGACCTTCGGTGGGGTTGTGCTCAAGCTCGACAAAGATGGCAATCTGATCAGTCGACTGGGCGACCAAGCTGTGCCGCAGGGCATCACAGCGGGCGCGCTCGACCTCGATGCTCAAGGCAATGTCTACGTTGCCACTTGGGGCAGCGGCATCGTAAAGATCGCTCCTACCGGCGCGCTCTTGGCGAGCGGCGGTGTGAGTGTGCGCGAGGGCAATGTGCCCAAACCGGGCGAATTTAGCTTGCCCAGCGGCATTGCGGTCTTGCCGAACGGCACCGTCTGGGTCAGCGATAACAGCGGTGAATACAGCGCGATAACCGCTATGCGCTTGGTCAACGACGCTCTAACCGACCCGACCGCCCAAGCCCTGGCGACCGCAGCGGCCATCGCCAATGCGACCCCGACTCCGGTGCGCAGCCCGGGCCAGTCGTGGGTTGCCAGTGCAACCGCTTCGAGCGAGTACGACCTCGACTACTCGGTCTCGAATATCATCGGACCTCCCAATGTAAGCGGCTGTGTCTCTGGCGGCGGTTCATGGGCCTCAGCCGATCCCAACGGCCTTGAGACGGTTGAAGTGCGCTTCACCGAGCCGCTCTTTGCAACCGGCATCAACGTCTATCAGAACCATCAGCCGGGCTTTATCACTCAGATCGAGCTGATCGATGAGCGTGGCACCAGCACACAGGTCTATAGCGCCACCGCGCAGCTGAGCCCGACTTGTCCGCTGGTCTTGACCGTGCCCGTCTCGCAAACGCTCTTCCGGGTGGTGGGCGCTAAGCTTACGGTAGACCAACGCAGCGGCGCCAGCTGGAGCGAGATCGACGCGATTGAGCTGGTTGGCTTCAAATAGTTCGCAAACCTTGTAGGGCCTAACAAACGGTCTCTGTTGCCAAGCACGGCAGCAGAGACCTTTTTTTGGCTATTACCAAATCCATTTAAAGACTTGCGCTTGTATAACGCGGAAAAATACAAGTGGAGGAAAGGCTTGCGCGGGATTTGGCGCTACAGCGCGAAATTTCACACAACAAAAAGAGACAAGTTTTACTCTGCCGAAGACCAAATAGAAGGTAATCAAGCGGATTTGTTGTTATAACGCGGAAAAATACAGGTGGAGGAAAGGCTTGCGCGAGGTTCGGCGCGCTAGAGCGAAATCGAACAAACGAAGCACGCTTGCATTGCGGGATTTTGAGGCGACCTTTCGGTACAGCTATAGACCTCGGGTGGCGGGCGGGATGTTGGTAGCCGCAGGCGGACGCGGTTAAGAGCTTTGTTGGGGAAGGGACCAAGCCGCTAAAGCGCTTGATTGATAAGTCGAATTAATCTTGCAAATGTAGTGTCACATACTAAAAAAGAAGAACCTTATTTTTTTTAATCGCTATTAGCAAAAAGCTTTTCTGTTGCTGACTACGATGGGCTTTCGTAGGATTTTTCTGAAAAATATTGCTATTCTTTCGTTTGATCTATAGCAGTCGCTAGCTTGTTGATATTTTCGATCATATTATGTTTTATTCTACATTCGTTCCATAAAAATAATTTTTCGTGATACAAAATTAACTGTGTTATAATTTGTTTCATTAATGTTCAAATCAAAAGAAAAAGTGAATATTATCGATATTAGTAGAAAATGCTCACTTTTTCATGCTAAGCATCAATAACAGTGACTTAGCGAGATTTCCCTTATCAGTATAGCCGAATCGGCCATTAGTGACACATACTTGGTTGAGCATAGAGATTGTTGGCTTAGGATCTATTGAGTGGAGATTGTTGCATGATGGATGTGCAGGAGCCTAATAACCCCTTTCTGGTCTCAAAGAACCTCATTATGGACGTGCCCCTTGCACTGGCGGTCTACGATGCCGAAGGAAATTTTCTCTTTCATAACAAAGCCTGCGAAGCGTTCTTAGGAGTCTCTGCTGCGGAACTGCAAGGGCACAATATTTTGCGAGATCCCCAAAGCGCCCAGAATGGCTCACACGAGATGTTTAAGGAGGTGTTGGCTGGTCGGGTCTATGACCGTGGGACGATCTCGTTGTATAAAAATGTCGGGGGTGTTGAAGGTCGCGATCGTTGGTTGAGTCCGCTCGCTTTCCCGCTTGGAGACGTACAAAACGGCGTGCCTTATGTGGCGATCTTTTATCGCGATGTGACCGCACAGGTCGAACAACAAAACATACTCCAACATGCTCAAGAATCCTTAGCCGAGCAACAGCAGATCATTCAAGAGCTCTCAAGCCCGGTGGTGCGCATTTGGGAAGGCATTCTGTTGCTGCCGCTGGTGGGCGTGGTCGATGCTAACCGCTCGATGCTGATTACCGAGCGCTTGCTCGAGGCGATTGTGCGCTACGAAGCCGAGTTCGTGATTGTCGATATCACGGGCGTGCACGCTGTCGATGAGACGACCGCTCACTATCTGCTGTTGTTAACCAAGGCGACCAGCCTGCTGGGCAGTACGGTCATTTTGGTGGGCATTAGCAGCGAGGTGGCCCAAGCGATCGTCGCCCTTGATGTCGATCTCTCACAGATCCGAACCTTTGCCGATCTGCAGGCCGGTTTAGCCTATACCTTCTCGGAGCTTAACTTCGAAGTAGTGAAAAAAGCAGCCTAACTCGCTGCAAAAAAACCTCAACAGTAGCTAAAGAGCGCGAGGAGTGGTGCTTATCGATGCACCACTCCTCGCAATAAACTCGTTTCCTCTCTCGCAGGCTAAAAACACAAAGTGATCTATTAGCCCAGAGTCAATTGCATTTGCAGTTGGGTCAGCTCGTTGCGCACAAAACCGGCCCGTTCGAGCGCAGGGAAGGCCAGCTCTTCGGGCATAATCGCCGAGATGCCCCAGGTTTTGCCGGGGAAGAGCTGGAAGAGGCCCGCCAGCAGTTGGCTGGCCTGACCCTTGCGGCGCGCCTCAGGTTCGACGACCACGCTGCGGATGTCGATGCGTGGCTGGGAGGGGTCGCTGATCAGGGCGTAGGCTTGGCCGAGCCGATAAGCGCGCGCTGGCGGCGTGAACTGGGCCAAGGTTTCGCCCGAAAACTGCCAAGGCAGATCGCTGAGACCGTAACGAGTGACCATCTGGGCGACCGTGCGGATATCGATCTCTTCGGGCAGAACGGCGGGCGCTTGGGCCTTGGGCTCTTGGGCGGTCAGGCCGACCAGCCGCCGCACGGTCTGGAAGCCGACGCGCTGATAGAGCCGTACCGCCGAAGTGTTCTGCTCGATCACTTCGAGTACAAAGTTGCGATCGTTGCGCTTGCGCGCCTCGCTGATCAGATGCTCCATCGCTTGGCGACCAATCCCCTGACCTCGACCTTCGGGCGCGATACCCATGGCTGCCAGACGCGAAGTCCAGCCGCGCCGCGCGATCAAAGCGATGCCGGTCGGCTGATCGTCGCTGAGAATCACTTGGCTTAAGCTGAGATCGACACCATCGAGACGAAACATACGGGCGAGCAGCTCGGGATTGAACTGCATGGGAACGAAGTAGCCAGTGAAGCCGCGATTCATACAGTCGGCGAGCTCGGCGAAGTTGTAGCTCAGGGCTGATCGAAAGCTGATACTCATGGTTTCCTTTTCACACACTAGAAGGTTTCATCAGATAGCGGGCTTGTCGAGGCTGGGAAGATCTTGCTGACTCGAACGAGACCGCTTGTTCAGATAGATATCGAACAAGAGTATAGACGCGCCTATGGCCGTAGCTGTTGCACCGCTGAGAAAAAGCATCGAATATCCGAACTCGCGGTAGAGCCAACCGCCGGTCAGATTGGCGATCACACCCGAGAGGCCGAAGAAGACCGTGCCAAACAGGCTTTGGGCGGTGGCCTCTAGGCCGCGCGGCGCCATACGCTGTGCCTCAAAGACGCCAGCCGTCCAGAGGAAGCCGAAACAGAGGCCGTGCAAAAGCTGGCCCGCGATCGCCCATGCGGGCGAGGGTGCGAAGGCGTAGAGCACGCAACGTACAACCAAGGTAATGCCACCAGTGACCAACATGGGGCGCGTGCCCAATTTGCGCAGCGCCAGCGGCGCCAGCGCCATAATCGGCAGCTCGGTTAGGCTGGTGATCGATACGGCTAGGCCGATCAAACCGCCCGCCGCGCCCAGATCTTCCATATAGAGCGTGAAGAAGCTGTTGATCGACGACGAGGCGCAGCCGATCAAGAAGATTCCGCACAGGAAGACCCACCAGCGCCGATCTTGCAGCAGCTCTCTGGTGGCTTGGCGTAGATTGACTTGCACCAAGCTCGCGCCCGGCAGCAGACAGGCGATACAAGCTGTGATCAGACCGAGCACAACGTAGCTTGGGAAGATGACCCACAGACCCGACCGCTCCATCACCCAGCCAAAAATCAAAGTGCTGATGCCCCAGCCTACGCCGCCCCACAGGCGTTGGGCGCCGTAGCGCTCTTTGCGCTCGCCCAGCATGGTGAGCGTCGCGCTGTCGGCTAGCGGCGTGATTGGGGCCATAAAGACCGACTGAATACAGACCAAGACAATGATGATCCCGAAGGTGGAGAACTGACCGATCAGCCATGTCGGCAGCAGAATACCGACGATCGCGAGTGGCAAGAGAATGCGATGGATGCGCAGGGCGTCGGCGATAAAGCCCCAGATTGGGGAGGCGACAAATTGAATAAAACCCGGCAGTGCGGCTAGTAGACCGATTTGGGCGAGGTCGAGCCCGATGTCGCGATAGTAGAGCGACAAGTAGGGAAAGGTAGCGCCTACGGCGAGGAACCACCAAAAGTAGAAGAGTTTTGGTGGTAAGAGCAGTCGTTGCATACAGGTGTACGTTTCTCGTCGATGAGGGCCGATTACAGAAAGGGAGACATACTTGTATCACACAGCACCCGGCCTGTCAATCTGCTGATCTGGAAGCGTTTTATGCCACCGCTGAGTTTATGTTTTGGCCTTTGACAGGGTGAAGCGTACTCGGTTTCTCGTTTTGGCCCGCGCAAGAAGGCGAATCACTGCTTCCGAGAGAAGAGCCAAGTTCGACCCTGCCGAAGGCCAAAAAAGCGATCTACCAGATTCGCGTTACTGCTAGAGTTGCCGCTGATCGGAAGCTCGCGTACAATGCCAGAAAAATTACTAAGCAATCCAATCAACTGAGGAGCGTGTATGGCAAGAATCTATCTTGTACGTCATGGCGAAAATCCGGCCAATATTCAGCATCTCTTTTCGAGCCGCCACGTCGATTTCTCGCTGACCCCCAAAGGCGTCTTGCAAGCTGAGTGTACTGCCACCTATTTCAGCAATCTGGGCTTGCCGATCGATGGAGTCTATGCTTCGCCGCTCAAGCGCGCACGCGAAACGGCCGAGGTGATCGCTAAGGCTCTAAGCAAATCGGTAACGATCATCGATGGCTTTCGTGAGGTTGATGTTGGTTTGCTCGAATTTGAAGAGGGCACCCGCGAGCGCTGGGACTATCACGATTCGATCTTTCGCGATTGGTTCGCGGGCAAACGCGAGAGCCGCTTCCCAGAGGGCGATGATCACTTCACGCTCACTCGGCGTATGCACGATAGCCTGCGCCAAGTGATCAGCGAGCATCCCACCGGGCGCAGCATTGTGGCCTCGCACGGCGGCATCTTCTACGCCACCATTCAAACCATCTGCCCCGATGTCGATATGGAGAAGATTTTGACTCAGTGGGTGCGGAACTGTTCGATCACCGAGCTAGAGTTAGAACTTGTTGACGGTCAAGTGCGTGGAGAGTTGATCCGCTGGGGCGATGCGTCGCATCTTACTGAAGATCTACTATAAGCAGCCAGAGGAATGGTGATGGCCGCCGCGTGCTCGTTTGAGACGCGGGCCATCGACCATCTGAGGCGAAGCAGCGACCGCTACCAGAGCGGCAGCACTTTTTTAATTGCTGGCTGATCGATCGTCCAGAGCCAGCTCCCATCGCATTGGCGGCGCGCGATCTCGGCAGTGACGGTGCCGTCGGCGAAGCGCGATGAGGTGAGGGCCAGGTCTCCGTGGCGCAGAGCTGGTTGCAGCATGCCGCCCACAAAACGGCGATGCTGTGCAAGCAGTTGTGCATAGAAACCGCGAATCGCGTCGCGTCCAACGATCGGTCGACCGTTCTGGTCGTTCACGATCGCATCGTCTTCATACAGCGCGACGATTCCCTCAACATCACCTTCGTTTGCTCGCGCGATAAAAAAGCGTATTAGATCTTCGGGATTCCGAGCTTGTTCTCGCATACGCTCTAACATCATCCACCTCTGTCTCTGAATACCCCTTGGTGTTCGTTACTCTCACCGTGTCAGGTAGAACAAGTGTACAATAAGCTTGTGTCAGGGAGCGTCACAAATCCACTTTTTTGACGACTTTTTAAGCAAATCTTCCGTCTCTAGGCCGAGCTTATTCCCGCCCTAAGAACGATGTTGTGGCGAATTCATAGGCTTCGTTCATCTGGCGGAGAGGCGGCTAGCCCCCATTCGGCTTCTGGCGCGTCCGCCTCCGGCTATCAACGTCCTTTCCAACAAAAAAGGCGTGTCTGCGCTCCTTCCCGAGGCGCATTGACACACCCAAAACGCTATGGTATTCTTTTTTCCAATTAAGCAACGATAAACGTTGACGAGGAATAGTAGGCATTGTTTGGTCTCTTCAGCGAGCCGGGTTTGGTGGAAGCCGGTGAGACCGATGGTGTTGAACCCGCCTCTGAGTTGCTTGTCGCAAAGCGATACGCATAAGGCAAGCCGGTACCCGTCCTCCGTTACCAGGGCGCGACACACGCAGCCGTTTGGCTGTGCCTGTCGGTTGAGTGGGGAATAGCATCTATTCCCAAGCAAGGTGGTACCGCGCGCCATTTGGCCCGCCCTCGCAGTGAGGGTGGGTTTTTTTGTTAGAGCTAGCTTTGGAGAATAGTATGCGCCAATCGAATCTCTTTGGACGAACCTTACGCGACACACCCAGCGAGGCCGAAGTTGTCAGCCATCAGCTGCTCTTACGGGCTGGGTTTATTCGTCAATTGATGGGTGGAAGCTATAGCCTGCTGCCGCTTGGCTTGCGGGTAGCCAAAAAGATCGAAGCGATTATTCGCGAAGAGATGGACGCTATCGGCGGCCAAGAACTCTTGTTGCCCGTGGTTCAGCCGGGCGAGCTCTGGCGCGAGAGCGGGCGTTTCGATCTGTACGGCGATGATCTGGCCCGCCTGAGCGATCGCAACGGGCGCGATCTGGTGATCGCTCCCACCCACGAAGAGGCCATCACCGATACAGCGCGGCGCGAACTGCGCTCCTATCGCCAAGTGCCGCTGCTGCTCTATCAAATTCAGGTCAAGTTCCGCGACGAGCCGCGTCCGCGCGCGGGCCTGCTGCGGGTGCGCGAGTTCACCATGAAAGATGCCTACAGCTTCGATCGCGACGAAGCTGGCCTCGAACAGACCTTCCGCCGCGTCGAAGCGGCCTACAGGCGGATCTATCAGCGCTGTGGCCTCGATGCCATCGCGGTCGAAGCATCGTCGGGCATGATCGGCGGCAGCGATACCCTCGAATTCCAAGTGCTCTCTTCGGCGGGCGAAGATAGCTTGATCATCTGCGAGAGCTGTGGCTACATCGCCAACCGCGAGGTCGCTCGCTTTGCCAAAGAGCGCAGCGAGGCCAGCGATACCCCGCCGATCAGCGAGGTGCTGACGCCCGAGTGCAAGACGATCGAGCAGCTCGCCAACTTCTTGAATATCGAAACCAAACAGACGGCCAAGGCGGTCTTCTTCTTCGCGCCCGAGCGCGGCCTGATCTTCGCTGTTGTGCGCGGCGATCACGAAGTCAACGAGGCCAAGCTGGCGGCCTTGGCCGGCGTCTCGAGCATGCGCGTCGCCACCGCCGAAGAGATCGAAGCGGTCGGCGCTGTGCCGGGCTATGCCTCGCCGATCGGTGTGCAAGGTGCCTTTGTGGTCGCCGACGAGGCCGTGGTGAACGCCGCTGGTTTGGTGGCGGGCGCCAACAAAGCGGGCTACCACCTGCTGAACGTACTGTACGGGCGCGATTGGCAGGCCGATCTGGTCGGCGATATCACCTTGGCGCGGGCCGGGGATCGCTGTCAGCAGTGCGGCGGCGCTCTGGACGAAAAGCGCGCCATCGAAGTCGGCCATATCTTCAAGCTCGGCACGCGCTACTCTGCTGCAATGAACGCCACCTATCAGGATGAGCAGGGCAAAGAGCAGCCCTTGCAGATGGGCTGTTACGGCATTGGGGTCGGCCGCTTGATGGCGACTGTGGTCGAATGCAAGCACGACGAGCGCGGCTTGATCTGGCCCGAGGCGATCGCTCCCTTCCAGGTTCATCTTGTGCGCCTTGGCAATGGCGACGATATCAACGCTGTCGCCGATCAGCTCTATGCCGATCTGCGCGCCGCTGGTATCGATGTGCTCTACGACGACCGCGATGAGGCTGCGGGCGTCAAGTTCAACGACGCCGATCTGATCGGCATTCCGTGGCGGGTGGTGGTCAGCGCTCGCAACCTCAAGGCCGGTCAGGTCGAGCTCAAGCGGCGCGATTCGGAAGAGAAGCAGTTTATCGCGCTCGAGTCGCTTATTTCCCATCTGAAAGCTGTTCAAAGCGCTTAATCATTTGCGGCGGCGATGGGCGGCGTTTGACCTGCTTGGTGTGCGCACCAAGCAGGTCGCAGCGCAAGCTGCGAGATGCCGCTCGCATGGATGGGCGGGATGATGGTAGCCGTAGGCGGACGCGCTAAGGATCGAATGGGAGTTAGCTGCCTCTCCGCCAGTATGAGGTCGTTTAACGGGCCCTGCAAGCCTGCAAAGCTGGGCCAAAAACGCGCTATACTCGCAGCGTGCATTCACCATCTCAGCGAGGAGATACTTTCCATGGCAGAACAGAAATTAGCCGGCAAGGTCGCTTTGGTAACGGGCGCAGCTCGTGGTTTGGGTCGTGCCTATGCACTTCGTTTAGCAAGTTTGGGAGCCGATGTTGTCATCAACGACATCAACATTTATGCAGCCCGCGAATACAACGAGCCGTTGACCAGCGATGCCCAAACAGTGGGCGAAGAGATCCGCGCGATGGGCCGCCGTTCGCTCGATATCGTAGCCGATGTCACCGATCCGCAGGCCTGCAAAGATATGGTCGCTCAGATCGTCGAGGAGCTAGGTAGGATCGATATTCTGGTCACTAATGCTGGTGGTCAGCTCGCTCCCAACGAGCGCAGCTATGCCGCGACCATGCCGCCCGAAGACTTCAAGTGGATTATGGATATTAATCTGGTCGGCACGGTGAACTGTTGCCAAGCGGTCGCGCCCTATATGAAAGAGCAGCGCAGCGGCAAGATCGTTACGGTTGGTTCTCAGGCTGGTTTGCGCGCTGGCGGCGATAGCAATGGCTTTTTCGCTCACTATGGCGTAGCCAAGGCGGCGATTCACCAGTACACCCGCCACTTGGCCGCCGAAATGGGCCCTTACGGTGTTAACGTCAACTGTATTGCGCCCGGTTTGATTCTCTCTTCTCGTGCTATCGCTGGTGGACGCAATAGCGACGAAAGCCGCGCCCGCGCCGAGCCGAATATCGCGCTGCGACGTATGGGCTGGCCCGAGGATTGTGCTAAGGTGGTGGAATTTCTTGTGACCGATCTCTCAGACTACGTTACTGGTCAAGTGATCGTGATCGATGGCGGTATCAATATGTTCTGATAATGGCCGGAAACGCACAGATGACACCTGTGATGGTGTCATCTGTGTGCGGGCGTTTGTTCGGTTGTCATGGCGCTGACTCGTTTCAATCGTACGAACACCATATCAGCCTACGTCTCGCAGCCGACCGGGCGAATCAAACGCTCCCCTTATGAGATTAAGTTATCGATTGAGGATTATCGATAGCGCGTTCGGATTCGCCCGCGTGTGAGGTCATAAGGAGAGAGTTCAACTAACACTCGGTCGCCCTTGAGGATACGGATATAGTGCATACGCATTTTACCCGAGATGTGGGCTAAGACCTCATGACCGTTGTCCAACTGTACTTTGAACATTGCATTGGGAAGTGGATCGATTACGGTGCCTTCAAGTTCGATAGCGCCGTCTTTCGGCTTGGGCATATTCACCTCGTTTGTTTCAAAAAATCTACGATTTACTACGTGTGTAGCGACACCCATTTTACACTATTTTTTCTATCAGTTTGTAGCTGATAGTGTCGTGTACATGAGCTCTACACACCTAGAAACTATACCATGTCAGACTGCTGATGACAAGCGACCTAAAACCGATCTGAGAAGTCGAATAGTTAGTTTTGCTGATCTGCTGCTTCATTCTTGCTCTGATCAAGGCCGCAGGCGGCTCGTAATTCCGTTTCGACATACCTGATATAGTTTTTATCGCGCGACATCAGTCGATCGGCGCTGCCATCTTGGTCGGTGATTCGCATAATATAGCTGCTAGGGATCGCAAAGAAGAGGCTGAAGATCAGCAAGACCGTGATGGCGAGCGTTACAACAGCCCCTATGAGCCATTGGGTGCCTAACAAAACAGCAAGTACTGTTCCAATCGTGAGCAGGGTCAATAGAAAACGCCGGTTATTGGTGACCTCTCGCACTTCGATGGCTCGAATATCGCTCAGCTTATACAGTTTGTTGTTAACTTGCGCATGCACATCGCCGATCTTTATCCCTCGTAGCTCAACATGAACCACATCGTCGGGGAAACGCGGCCACTCAACTTTCGGTTTATGCTCTATCTCTGTGTCTTCAGCATCAGTCTGCGCTAACTGCTCTTCAGCCGGCTTAGGCTCTGTTTGAGTTGATGCGATCATACCTAGACTCCTTTCAGATCTAGCCTAACTTCTAGAGATAAGAAGTATGTGATGGCCGTCTTAACAAGCTTCGTTAGCAAGATCCATGCTCTGAAAGGTGAAGCTTTTCTCACCAGCGCGCCGATAAGATGAATGAGGGACAGGGATACGACAAACGCTGAGATTACTTTTTATACATGTAAGGTAGCCCGCTATGAACTTTAGAACAGTTTCGCGGCTTTAGCCGATCGCGCTCTCCTTCGGTCGTATACAAAGCCCAGTTGATCAGCTTATACCAAATTCGTTTTAAAGATTTGTATTCATTTAACGCAGAAAAGCAAAACTGGGGAGAGCTACGTTCCACTCTGCCGAAGGCCAAATAGAAAGTAATCAATCGAATTTGGTATGACATAGGCTGTTCGTTCTTTTAGGCAATACACCTTCAGCCAAGTGCCATGCTGCGCGATAGCTTAACATTCCACACTTGTTTCTCCATGTTTCATTAAACGGGGGAAGGTGTTGAAATTTTGTGCTTTCATACAACAAACATAGTCGAGCTTTGCTTTGCCGAAGGCCAAAACACAAAGCGATCAGCCGGATTTGGTGTGACACAATGCCAAAAGCGCGCTTACGGAACGTGGGCCTCATTTGCACAACAAAGAGCGAGACTTCAGATCTCTGAAATCTCGCTCTTGCTGATTGAAATGCGCTCGAATGGAGCGCTGCCTAATCTATTTGTGCCCTGCCGCTGTTTTGTTTGTGCTTCTCGATCGCTTGAGACAGGGCGGCGTGGGTTCGTTTGATATAGTTTGGATCGAGCGACATCAAAACATCGCTTTCTCCTTCGGGCAGGCTAACTCGCAACACATAATTTGGTCGAATCACCAAATACAAGATCAATATAATCAGCAGGCTGCTACATCCAACGATTAGGGCGACGTAGGAGAATTGAACCATAACCAAGAAGAAACAGAACAGGGCGAATAGCCCTAAACCGACAAATACTCGTTTGCGTACAGGCAAAGCCCGGTATGATACATGACGTATATCGCTAAGATAACAGGCTTTCAGACCTGCAAGAAATCGTTTTTGCGTGATATAAATATAAGCATCCTTGTACTGGATCTCTTCGTCAGGAAGGAGGTCTACAAAGGGTGGTGGCACTGTTTGAGGTTCGTGCGACTGACTAGAAAGAGGTGCCGCCGTCGTTTCAGCGATTTGCTGGCTGGGGATCAACGTGGCGCTCCTTTTTTCAATTGGAAAGTTCCTGATTACAGCCAAAAGTATAGACCGATAGGTTGACAATCTTGTGAGTAGTTAGCACGTGAAGTTAAATATTCCGTTAGTCTTCTCTCAGAGCATAAACAATAGTATAGTACGATTCATCTTAGTTTCAAGTCGGGGCTAGTCACAATAGAAGAGGGACAGTATAATTTTAAAGAGCGCTTGATCGTTGTTGTACGCGTTCGTACACCTGCAACGAGCATATGCTCAATCCTTAGCGTTCTCGGCTCGATGAGTGTTCTTTTATGCTCAGACCAAAAAAGCAGCTTTGAAAGAACTTGCTTAGCTATACGCTGGTCGCTTCGAGCCAAAGCTGTACTGATGCCGAACTGTTCGGCAGGGTAAGGACGGAGTGGTATGGATAGACGTTTAATGGATGCCCTGCGTGTCGTTGGACTTGAGCTTATCCAGCATCCCCACGATCCTAAAGAGAACGAATGGTTTTGCAACACTCCACTCGGTCGGATCGGTCCCTATCGGAGCGAAGAGTGGGCGCTGGTTGAGGGTGTTCGAGCGTTATGTTTGCACGCGAGTGGTGCCAACGACTCGCTCGATGAGTTACCATTGCCTTTTGAGCGTTTTCTTAACGAACTTGAGGCTGATCGGGCACGCCGTGATCGCGCCCGTATAGAGTTTGAGGAGTAAGTGAGACAATGACCCAGCGAGACCGAGGACAGTTTACTCTTTCGACCCGGATCTTCTTAACAGAGGCCCGTCGCCAGCGCTTACAACACTTAGTGATGCGCGAAGGAGTAGACTTGCCCGAGTTATTAAGCGACCTGCTTGCTGATTATCTCGACGAACTGCCAGAGGTTGAGCCAGAGCCAGAGCCGAAACCCGACTATTCTGAAGAGATCCGTCAGCGTCGTATGGAGCTGCGTCGTGTGCGCGCTCAGCAACGCGCTGCTGGTGAAAAAGCTCCCGCCTGGTTGACAAGCTATATCAGCGAACTCGAAACAGAGATCGCGCGTTTAGAGAGCTTGGCCGCATCATAATTGTTACGCTTAGGCTGGCTAGTGGAGTCTGAAACGAACATCTGGTGCGGTTCTGTCTGACGATGGCCCTGTGGCAGGAAGAGGCGAGCGCTCGATCGGGGCTGCTATGCCAAATGCGCATGGCCGCTTTCGCTTGGGCTAAGCAGCATGCCACCCGTATCGCCGCCTATCAAAAGTTGGGCACAGCCTAACGATTGCTGCCAACTGCAGAGAGACCTGTTAATCCGCTTCTACTCTTCTGTTGCAACTGCCACATTCATAGCCATCGATCGGCAACCCACAAGCAGCCCAAGATGTCTCCAAATCTGCTTGATACCTTCACTCTTCTGGCGGCGAGGTCCCTTCCTTCCATACAGACCTCAACCGCGTCCGCCTACGGCTACCAGAGCGGCTAGGCTGCCCTCATCCCCAGCCCTTCTCCCGCAACGGCGGGAGAAGGGAGCCTGCCTGTACTAGGCCCAAAAATGCTTCACGAGCCAGGCGCTTCCTCAGTCGCTCCCACTGTTTGCTAGCGAATCCGCTTAAAGACTTGTGCTCTTGTAATGAGGAATAAAGAGCTACGTTCCACTCTGCCGAAGGCCAAATAGAAAGCAGTCAATTGGATTTGGTATGAATTGTTGACTTGGCAGAGCTCTTTCGGCGCACACAGCTACACGCCTCGTTTGTTGGGCGGGATGTTGCTAGCCGTAGGCGGACGCGCCAAGGACCTTACTTTTTGGGAGAAAATCTAGCCGCAGCAATCTGAAGCAAGCTAGCGGATTTGTTATAGTGCGGGAACCAAAAAACGCCAAAAGCTCAAGTTTCGCTTTGCCGAAGGCCAAAAAGCTGCAACGTAATCGGATTGAGTATAAGCCAAGAAGGGTTGCTCGCCTGAACGAGCAACCCTTCTTTTGCCATATCACAACAAATTTAGCTGTCGAGCAAGAGCGTTTCGGGATCTTCGATTTGCTCTTTGACGCGCACCAAGAAGCGCACAGCCTCGCTGCCATCGACGATGCGGTGATCGTACGAAAGCGCAATGTACATCATCGGGCGAATCACCACTTCGCCATTGACGGCGATCGGGCGCTCTTTGATGCTGTGCATGCCGAGGATACCGACTTGAGGCGCGTTCAAGATCGGGGTCGACATCAACGAGCCGAAGATGCCGCCGTTGGTGATCGTGAAGGTGCCACCTTGCAGGTCGCTCAGGCTCAAGGCGTTGTTACGGGCCTTGGTAGCCAGATCTGCGATGCCCTTTTCGATACCCGCGAAGTTGAGGCGCTCGGCGCCGCGCAGCACGGGCACAACCAAGCCTTCTTCGGCTGCTACCGCGATACCGATATCGTAGTACTTCTTCAGCACCAGTTCATCGCCTTGGATCTCGGCGTTCAAGCGCGGCTGGAACTTCAGTGCGCCGACCACGGCCTTCACAAAGAAGGACATAAAGCCGAGCTTCACGCCATGGCGCTTCTGGAACTCTTCGCCGCGTCGCTTGCGCAGCTCCATAACGGCGCTCATATCGACCTCGTTGAAGGTCGTCAGCATGGCGGCGGTATGTTGAGCCTCGACCAGGCGCTTGGCAATGGTCTGGCGGCGGCGCGACATACGGATGCGCTCTTCGGGGCCGAAGCTGGCAGCAGGTGCGGCAGGCGCAGCGGGCTTGGCAGCCGGGGTAGGAGCAGCCGCCGGAGCAGCAGTGGCAGCGGGTGCAGGAGCGCTTGCAGCCTTCTGATTGCCCGCGACCTTCAGCACATCGTCTTTCATAATGCGTCCACCGGGGCCGCTACCCTGAATGGTGTTGATATTGACGTTCAGCTCGTTGGCTAAACGCTGAGCGACCGGGGAAGCAACCGGGCTGTTGGCGGCGCTGTTGGCGTTCGCAGCTACCTCGGCAGGAGCGGCAACCGGAGCCGCGGCAGGAGCAGCAGCCGGAGCGGCCGTAGCGGCAGCGCCATCGGCGCTAATCACACCCAAGGTCTCGCCTACGGTGACGGTCTCGCCCTCGGCCTTAGCGATGCTGCTTAAAACACCCGCCTGATCGGCAGTTACTTCTAGCGATACTTTATCTGTTTCGAGTTCAACCAGAGGGTCGCCTGCGTTGACCGCATCGCCACTCTGTTTTAACCATTTACCCACTGTCGCTTCGACGATCGACTCGCCGAGCGGTGGAACTTTAATCTCAAAAGCCATAGAGATCTCCTAAATAGTTCATTATTTTACATGATACACCACAAGTGCGATCAGTAAAACTTGTTCTGTGGTTTTCAAGCGCATTCAAAAGCGCGAAGTGAGGTAACCAGTCTCTTCTGGTTACCTCACACGCTATTAATTATCCGATTTGCTACTGACGGTCAGTGTCTCTGGGGTGTCAAATGAGGCAGTGAGCGCTTGCTTCACGATATAGGCCTGTTCGGCAGCGTGCTCGGGCAGAGAACCTTCGGCGGTGGTAGCCGATTCGTTGCGACCGACGTAGTAGAGCGGCAGATCGGGCGGCAGCAGTTCGCGTAGTCGCGGCTGGATATAGCTCCAAGCGCCCATGTTGCGCGGCTCTTCCTGCAGCCAAACCACTTCGCGCAGGTTGGGGTAGCCGCTGAGTACTTCGCGCAGCTCTTTGTCGGGGAAGGAGTAGAGTTCTTCGATGCGCGCGATCGCCACTTCTTTAGCTGCTGCGTATTCCGGCGTGCTGGTAACGTCGATATAGACGCGACCCGAGCAGAATACCAAACGGGTGACGGCGGCAGCGCGCTCGCGGCCCGTCGGATCGTCGATCACGCGCTGGAAGTGACCGTTGGCTAGCTCGTCCAGAGACGACATAGCGCGCGGGTGGCGCAGCAAGCTCTTGGGCGCCATCACGATCAGAGGGCGCGGGTCGCTGGTGAGCAGAGCAGCTTGGCGGCGCAGCAGGTGGAAGTATTGAGCGGCGCTGGTACAGTTCGCCACGCGGATATTGTCATCGGCAGCGAGTTGCAGATAGCGCTCTAAACGGGCCGACGAGTGTTCGGGGCCTTGGCCCTCGTAGCCGTGCGGCAGCAAGAGCACCAGAGCCGGCAACTGACCCCACTTGGCGCGTCCGCTCACAATAAACTGGTCGATGATCACTTGAGCGCCGTTGGCGAAGTCGCCGAACTGAGCTTCCCAGAGCACCAAGGTATTGGGAGCGTGTGACGAATAGCCGTACTCGAAGGCCAATACCGCAGCCTCAGACAACGGGCTGTTGTAGACCGCAAAGGAAGCCTTGGCCTGTGGCAAGCCCTGCAGCGGCGTGTACGTTTTGCCGTTGTTGATGTCGTGCAGGCGCGAATGGCGATGCACAAAGGTACCGCGCTCGCTATCTTGGCCCGAGAGACGGATCGGAATACCATCGGCCAGAATGCTACCGAACGCCAGCGCTTCGGCATGGCCCCAGTCGATCGCGGGTTCGTTGCTATCGAGTGCGGTGCGGCGTCGATCTAAGATCTTATCCAAGCGTGGGTCGATCGCGAAGCCTTCCGGCCACTTGAAGAGGCTGGCGTTGATCTGCTTCAGAACGTCGGCAGGTACCTTGGTCTGGGTGCGGCGTGCCAGCCCTGCCGGTGCGGGTTTCGGGCGGCGATCTTCAGCCGGCTTGCCCTCAGCCTCCTTGCGTGCCTCTTGCATGCGGGCGGTCTGCTCGGCCACCATCTTATCAGCATCCTCTTTCGAGATGATGCCATCGCTGACCAGCTTTTCGGCCCAGATCTGGCGCACGGTGGGGTGTTCGGCGATCTTGGCGTAGAGCAGCGGCTGAGTGAAGTTGGGTGGATCGCCTTCGTTGTGGCCCCAGCGGCGATAGCCAACCAGGTCGATCATAAAGTCTTTGCCGAAGCGTTCGCGATAGGCCAGCGCCATGCGCGCCACAGCGATACAGGCCTCGACATCGTCGGCGTTCACGTGCACAATCGGGATCTCGAAGCCCTTCGCGAGGTCGCTAGCGTACAAGGTCGAACGCGAGTCGCTGGGGTCGGTTGTGAAGCCGATCTGGTTATTCAAAATAATGTGAACGGTACCACCTGTGCGGTAGCCAGCCAGATTCGAGAGGTTGAGAGTTTCGGCTACAACACCTTGGCCGGGGAAGGCGGCATCGCCGTGGATCAGAATCGCCAAAGATGCTTTGTCGTTCTGAACTGGGGCGCCGGGTTGATCACGCTTCTCTTGAGCAGCGCGGGCGCGTCCCTCGATCACGGGGTTGACGAATTCCAAGTGGCTGGGGTTGGGCGCCAAGGTGATCGGCATCTCTTCCACACCGCTATCGCGGTAGGCCCGCATCGCGCCTAGGTGATACTTCACGTCGCCAGCCCAACCGAGCGAGCCACGTCCCGAGGGCGAGGCAGCGTCGGCGTGCGACGAAGAGAGGAACTCGCGCAAGATGGCCGAATAGGGCTTACCGAGGGTGTGGGCCAGCACATTCAGGCGACCACGGTGCGCCATACCGATCACGATCTCGTGGGTGCCTGCGACACCTGCGTTGCGAATGATCGAATCGAGCATGGGCACGACCATATCGCAGCCTTCCAGCGAGAAGCGCTTTTGACCAACGAAGGTGGTATGTAAATAGCGCTCAAAGACCTCGACCTCGGTTAAGCGCATCAGCAATTCGCGCTTGCGTTGCTCGTTAAAGCCATAGAAAAACTTGCGGCTTTCGATCGCCTCGCGGATCCAAGAACGCTCTTCAAAATTTTGAATATGGTCGGTTTCGTAACCGATCGAGCCGGTATAGCAAGCTCGCAGCTTGTTGAAGGCCTCCAAAGCGTTGGCAGAACCTTCCACACAAGGTCCGCGTACAATGCTGGCCGGAAGCTTTGCCAAATCTTCTTCCGTAATGTTGTGGCTTGCCATGCGCAGGCCCAAGTCGCCAGGAGGCTCGCTGCCCAGCGGGTCGATGCGCGCTTCCAAGTGACCTAGCTCACGCACATAGCGGATCAAACGCGCCGCGCTCACAGCGCGTGTAATATCTTGTTCGCTGGTTGGCGCGACCGCAACCTGAGTGGCTCCTGTAGTCTGCGCACCACCGGCCGAACTTGTTGTATCTTCAACGGGAGGCGTCCACTGCTCGAAGAATTTTCGGGTCGCAGCGTCTACCGATTGAGGATCTTGTTGATAACGCTCGTATAATTCGAGCACATAACCAGCATTGGGCCCGTAAAAGGCTGAAAAATCGCTCATATACCGTTTCTCCGTATTGTGGGAATTGCTTGTAAGAAGCTGGTGGGGAAAGAGCGCACACGTATCTGCAAACCACTTATGGCCGCTCTGCATACAGACAGGCGGCTACAAGGTGAGACTACGCGAATGTGTTGCTGTTTCGTCTCACAAGCACGTTGTGGCTGGCTCACCATCGAGCATTCCTAGTATAAAACCCATTAGGGTGCGATTATCTATAAAGAGAAAGCTACCTACTATTACCGAAGAGACGCAGCCCTCACAGCAGAGCTATGAGAACAGGCCTCACACTAGACCTCATAAGAGGCCGCTTCTTGCATGAACAGGTCGCGTGTTACACGTTCGCTTATTCAGTCCAAGAGTATCTTTTGAATATCGTTAAGCGACATTCGACATGTTCCGATTGCACAATAAATCAGCAACAGCAAAGCACTCCTAGGCCCATGCTGTTACTTCGTGCATATCTTATCCTGTCTCTCAAGTCCGATGCAAGCTGCAAACAGTGATGACAGACGGTTCGGTACATACTGCTTCTATTTTAGCATAGATATTGGGAAGATCGTAGCTCTCCCACCTGAATCGTAGGCCCTCCTTGCTTTCTATCTTTACAAACGCTCGCCTGCATACTTTTTGGCTTTCGGTAATAGCTAGGTTGGATTTTTGTAGGCTTTACGAGCAGCTAGTCGCTCTTGGAGTTGATTATGCTACAAAGCTTGTTAGAGCGTTCGAGCCGCTTTCGCGCAACGCCGACCATTTCGGGCAACGAACGACCCATGGCTAAGGCGAGCAGCACTATCGTTAACAGAGGCCGTTGCTAAGCCTTAAACTGCCAAATAATCAAGCTAACTGCCATTGCTAGCTTTGCCCTTAGGGTAGCCCACGCGTTAAACGAACAATGAGAGATCCATGCTCAGACGCGCTGATGCGTGTTATAGTGTAGTGCCAAGGGAGACTATAGCTATTGAAGGTTAAGGTGACATGTATCTCGTAAGTGTAAATCGTGGTAAAGCTGAACCGATCAAGGCGAAACGTTCAGGACTCTCCGGTATCTTCAAAAAGCCCCAAGACGGCCCTGTCGCGATTTTAGAATCAGGTCTTGAAGGCGATACGATCTGTGATACAAAACATCATGGTGGTCCTGACCAAGCCATCTACGTTTATGGCAGTGCTGACTATGCGTGGTGGAGCGCCGAGTTAGGTTTCGAGCTTGAGCCCGGCACCTTTGGCGAGAACCTTACTATCAGTGAGTTTGAGAGCGCTTCAGCCCAGATCGGGGACCGCTTCAAGATCGGCGAAGTCATATTGGAGATCACTGCACCGCGCATCCCTTGCGCCACTCTCTCGGCGCGCATGGGTGATCGGAGCTTCTTGAAGCGCTTTCGGGCTGCCGAGCGCCCCGGTGCCTATTGCCGTGTGATCCAACCAGGCACGGTGCAGGCTGGCGATCCGGTCGAGTTCATTCCGACCGACCAGCCGCTTGTGGGCTTGATCGAGAGTTTCCGTTACTTTTTTGAGCCCGATGGCAAGATCGAAACGGTGCGTCGTTTTCTTGCCGCGCCGATCGCCATTCGTGATCGTCAAGAAAAAGAAGAGTATCTGGCACATCTGCTAGCCCAAAGCAAATAAACGATCTGTTTGATCCTCATCCCAATCGGCTGAAATACTTGTCTGTAATACATACATTCCAGATGAGTATTTCAGCTACAAAAGGCTATGTTATGGGGGACGCAAAATCGATTGTTGCTCGTGGTTATGATCAGATCGCCGCTCGTTATGCAGCTTGGAGTGTGACAGAACGTCGTATAGAGCGGGAACGCTATACCCAGAGCTTGATCGATCGGCTTGATCGAGGCGCCAAGTTGCTTGAACTAGGTTGCGGCTCGAGGCATATCACCACAAAGCGTCTTGCCAAACGCTTCGAGCTGATCGGTGTTGATCGTTCGCCTAAGCAGATCGCACTCGCCAAACAACAAGTCCCCCACGCTACCTTTATTCAAGCCGATATGAGCGAATTGTCTTTCTCTGAGGCCAGTTTCGATGCTGTAACGGCCTTCTATTCGCTCCTTCATTTGCCTCGTATGGAACAAGCAGCCCTTCTGCAACGGATCGCCCTATGGCTTAAACCTGCTGGCCTGTTTGTGGCTACGATGGCTTGGCATGCCATGGAAGCTGAGATCGTTGACAATTGGTTAGGCGCTCCAATGTGTTGGAGCAGCTTCGATAGTGCTACCAATCAATAAATGGTGAGTTCGGCTGGTTTAACGCTTATCTCTGCTAAAAAAGAGACTGATTATGAAGATGGTGAGCTAATAAGTTTTTTGTGGATTATTGCGCAAAAAGGTCGTTATAAAGCAGAGAAATATTAATTTGCGTATAAAAATGGCGGATTAATTGAGAATGCAGCGATTCTACCTTTCAATGGCACACCTACTGTGAAAGATCGATAATTGAGCGATCTATGTTATTGGCTGTTATGTAAGCGGGTCTGTGCTATAATAAAAGCTATGAATCTGCTTTACATTCCTCATACAGTGGAGTCATTTGCCCTCCATGATTGACCTTTCGGTTCGTCTCAACGGATTGTTGGCCGCAGCAGTCCTTATTATTGCCTTCTCAGTCCTCTCTTACATTGCGCTCCATAACTGGCGTAATGCAATAGCGCGAGCTTTGTGTGTGCTGTTGTTTGGTTTGGTGGTTGTAAACGGCGGCGATGTTTTGATCGCTGTCGCGACTACAGCACCTACCATCAACTTTCTGATGCGCATGCAATGGCTCGGTATTGCTTTGGTTCCTGCTGCGTATCTTCATCTATCGGACGCCCTGTTGCGCCACAGTTTAGGTACTTCACCGCTTTGGCGGCGGCTAGTGGTGTATGTTGGATACGCTTTAAGCATTCTCTTCTTTATTTTAGCGCTTGAAACCGACTGGCTGGTTCAAGGCCCGGTTTTAAAGGGTGTCTTGGCCCAATTCGGAGCAGGTCCGCTCTTCTGGCTCTACGTCGTCTCGATGATCATCAGTCTGCTGACGGTCTTGTGGGCGATTTTAAAGACACGCAGCACAGCGCTCACCCCTTCTTTGCGCCGACGTATGCTCTATTTGGGGGCGACCTTCTTCTCGCCGGCTCTAGGGGTCTTTCCCTATTTGATCGTAGCTGGTGCCTATAAATCGATTTCCGATGGATCGGCCCTCATCTTTGTGATCTCGAGCATGGTGAATGCGGCCGTAGCGGTTGGCATCTTGGTGATGACCTATAGCGCTGCATTTCAAGGCATGCTGTTGCCCGATCGCTTGATCAAGCACGACTTTGTGCGCTGGTTTCTGTATGGGCCGGTGGTTGGTATAACGATCATTCTCTTTCTGCAAGTAGAGCCGTTGTTTGATCGGGCTTTGTCGCTGCCCCAAGGCACCCTTTCGACCTTCGGCGTCATGTTGATGACAGTATTGATGCCGATCTTGGTCTCGTGGATCAAACCCTACATCGACACCCTCATTCACATGCAAGATCAAGCCGAAATGAACTATCTGCGGGCCTTGCCGCGCCATACCTTCACCCGCAGCGACTTGCGCCAACTCTTAGAAAATACCTTGATCGCGGTCTGTGGCGCTTTGCGGGTCGATACCGGCTTTGTGGTTGGTCCCGATGAAACGAACACGCTCTTAGACAATCACAACGGGGTACACTACACCGTCAAAGCGGTCTGTGGCAGTCGTCACGAGGTCAAGCGTTTTGTGAACGAGCATCGTCTGAGTGAGTTGATGGCTCAACTGCAAGAGATGCCAGTGCGCAATGGCGATGGAGTCTTGCCAAATGAAGCCTTTATGCTGACCGATGGCTTTTTATTCTTGCCCTTGCGTCAAAACAACGGTGCCTTTATTGGGGCCTTGGCGGTCGGCTATTCGCAAAACAATCTGAATGCTGATACGCGCCGCCTGATCGGTGTGTTCGCCCACCAGATGGAGATGGCCTTGAGCACGGTTCATATGCAACAGCGTCTCTTCGATGCCCTGCGCGGCCTCGAACCCGAGATGGTTTCGTTGCAGCAGCTCAGCTCGCAGCTCGAACAGGCTACTCCGGCCAGCTTAGCCAACCTCGAAGCCGATATCGCCTTGCAGCCCGAGTTCCCCCAGTTGGTCAAAGATGCCCTGACCCACTACTGGGGCGGTCCCAAGCTCTCTGATAGCCCGTTGTTGAGCTTGCGCGCCGTGCGTCGCCAAGTGAGCGACCATGGCGGTAGCCCGACCCGCGCCCTGCAAGCCGTCTTGCGTCAAGCCATTGCCAATATGCGCCCCGACGAGCAACTCGATCCTTCGGCCCAAGAGTGGCTGCTCTACAACATCCTCGAACTGCGCTTTTTGCAGGGCAAACGCATTCGCGATATCGCTAACCGACTCGCCATGAGCGAATCTGATCTCTATCGTAAACAGCGCATCGCGATCGAAGAGGTCGCTCGTCAGCTAGCCTTGATGGAAGATGTCGAACGACCTTGACAGTATCCTTGCCGATGATGCTTCGTTCGTGTATCATGATTGTTATGTTTGCACGTTCGTTTGAATCGTAGCTTGTACATACCTAACGAGGCTGATCTATGCCAGTGATGATACCGCTCACGAGTGCCGAGCATGGTGGCACTTCTACCTGTGGTACAGGTGATTGTGGCCCGAATTGCCAGTGCGGTTGCCCCTACACGGGCATGCTCGAGCGTGGCCGTGTGGAGCTGATCGCACAGGTAGAGCAGCGCTACCCCAATGAGTGGTTGGCTTTTGTGATCCCGCCCGGTGAAGACGAATATGCTCCCGAACAGGGTATGTTGGTGGTGCACAGCCACGACGATCAAGAAGTTTGGGATGCGGTCAGCCGGATCACCCATAATCAGGTTGTACACGTCTATTACAACGGCGATCTCGAAAGCTACCTGCGCTGGGCCGAAGCCGAGGCGGTCGCCTAGCTTGCTGCTTTGTTGGCAATAGATGCTGTTTAGCGCTCTTCGAAGCCATATATGAATTAGTAGACTGATAGTATTTGGGTACCCCCTAACTCAGTCTTTAGACCTAAGGGTTTATACTTAGGTGGCTCGGCTTAAGTACTGATTCAAAAGATAGATACTTCTCCCGATGCGAAATACGAGCCGTTCAGCTATCATACAGACAGGTGAACGACGAAGTAGTATGAGTGAACGGGAGAATAATGATGTTACTTCCAGAGATTGAAATTAAACTGGCCCGCGAGCGCATCGAAGAGCAGCTCCGCCAGAATCAGCAATATAAAGAGATGATCGAAATGCAGCGCCGCGCCGCTAAGCTTGATCCTAACCACAAGCCCGAGCAGCGCAACTGGTTCCGACAACTTCTGTTGGGCAAAGCTGGCGTCTAATTTCTTCTATATAATCTCCTCCTACAGGGAATTGCGAAGACCACACCTGCTCCGTGTGGTCTTTTTTTTGTGCTTGTTTAAGCCGTATCTGGTAGATCCCTTGCTTTTTTGGCCTTCGACAGAGCGAAGAGTGACAATTCCTTCCCTGGTTTTGTTTTTCTGCGTTACAAGAGCGCAGTCTTTAAGCGGATACGCTAGCAAACAGGGAGAGCGGATGCTGAATCGCTTAGGATTTTGAAGGGTTTTTGGCTCTAGTACGGGCAGGCTTCCTTCTCCCGCACTGCGGGAGAAGGGACGGGGATGAGGGCAGCTAGCCGTTTTGGTAGCCGTAGGCGGACGCGCCAAGGACTGCATGGGAGCTAGCGATTTCGCCGCCAGAGGGATAGCGAGCTTAATCAACCCTTAGATCGACTTACTTTTAGATCTATTGCGAAAATAAATGGTTCTCCCGATGCGCATATACGCTCGCTCAGCTATCATACGCTCAGTTGAACAACGACAGTGTTGATACGTGAAACGAAAGCAAAATAGATGTTACTTCCAGAGATTGAAATCAAACTGGCCCGCGAGCGCATCGACGAGCAGCTCCGCCAGAATCAGCAATATAAAGAGATGATCGAAATGCAGCGCCGCACCGCCAAGAGCGAGGCCGCTGGCAAGCCCGAGCAGCGCAATTGGTTCCAACAGCTTCTGTTGGGTAAACTGGGTGCGTAATCTTTAACAACTAAAGCTTGATGGCAGGAGGTCATACGTAGCGTATGACCTCCTTTTTTTGGATAAGATTCGATTTGTTTGTATTAAAATGGTTGTGGTAAATATTTCTTCGAATAAATATTTATACACCATTGGGAAGCATAAAAACCCATTTACATAAGTTGTGAAATATCCCTTAGGACTTAAGACTGATTAACGAAAGAAAAAAATACGCAATTTTCCCGATGTCGTTAAGCGGGTGATTTTGTATCATAGCATCTGTAAGAAATAACTGAGTGAGTTGAGAGAGAGAAAACAATGTTTTTGCCCGAAACAGAACTTATGATCGCCCGCGACCGCATCGAGCAGAGTGTTCGTGAAGCGCAATACAATATAGATAAAAAAGTTAGCAAGCCTGCCAAGAAAGCCCAAGCTGCAGAGCGCAAGATGAACTTTGCTTGGCTGCGAACGATGATCACTAAAGCGGCTGTCTAGATCCGCTAGATATAGGAGAAGAGGTTGCAGGAAACTGCGGCCTCTTTTGTTATACTTGGGGTGTTCATTAGAAATTATAAGCGAGGTGCCTATGTTAAGTGCGCAAGAACGCCAAGCCTTGATCGCCAAGATCCGCATTCTGCCGAGCCAGATCAGCGCTCTAGTCGAAAAGCTTACTCCAGAAGAGCTGATGACCGAGTCGATCAAAGGCGAGTGGACGGTTGCCCAGAATGTTCATCACTTGTTCGATTCGCACGCCAACAGCTACATTCGCTGTAAGCTGATCGCAACCGAAGATAACCCAACCCTTAAACCTTATGACCAAGACGCTTGGGCCACCTTCCCCGATGCTCAGCAGGCCGATGTCAGCGGTTCGTTGGCGCTTCTCAAGCACCTGCACGAACGTTGGGTGCAGTTTTGGCTGAATCTGCCCGACGATGCTTGGCAACGCACCGGCTTCCACCCCGAAAATGGCCCTGTAACGCTCGAGAGCCTGCTAGAGGTCTACGCTGCCCATGGCGAGGCCCATATCGATCAGATCACACGCACCATCACCGCCCTGCACGCTAAGCCCGAAGTGTCGTAAACACATGGCTTGTTTTTGTTATACTGAATGCACCCATATTGTCTTCTACCTTGTTTTGTGTGAGAGAGCATTCAGTGTTAACGCAAGAACAACGTCAAGAAATGATCGAGATGATCCGTGCGCTGCCGAGTGATCTCGCGGCGCTGGTGCAGGGCTTGAGCGAGAGCGAGTTGACAACCCAGTCGATTGAGGGCGAGTGGACGGTGGCCCAAAATGTTCACCATATCTTCGATGCCCACGCCGTCTGTTACGTCGACTGCCGTCGGATTGTGACCGAAGATACTCCCATGCTGACTTGGTACAACCCAGATTCGCTGGCCGAGCTGCCCGATGCCAAGAGCGCCGATATCGCCGTCTCGTTAGAGCTGATCAAGCATCTGCACGCACGTTGGGCCGCCTTTTGGGAAAACCTGCCCGAGTCGGCTTGGGAACGCACTGCGGTCTATCCGGGCCGTGGCCCGATCACGCTCGAGCGCATCTTGCAGATCTACTCGAAGCACGGCTACAACCACATCGATCAGATTCAGCGCACCTTAGCGGCTATGAAGCAGTCCTAAGTTGCTGCCTTCGGGCAAATAGAGCATCTCACTGCCTCGGCGGTGAGATGTTTTTTTGTTCCTCTCTTTCAGTTTTAGGCGTAACAGGCGCTGCCCCACAACAAAGGTCTCAGGCGCGTCCGCCTACGGCTACCAAAGCGGCTGTCCTCCCATGCGGCTTCTCAAGCGCTGCGCTGTATTCGCTGCCTTCGCTGTATGCGCTGTCTTCGCTGCCCTCGCTACAACCTTCCTGGTGTAAGCACCAAGAAGGTTCAAACGCTGCATTTCGTAGCCTAACGCCCTTCGGCAGGCTTGGTCAAGGCCCTCATCCCCAGCCCTTCTGCCGCAAGCTGTACATTAGCCACAAATCGACATACGGTTAGCGTTATCTGCCCTCACCCCCTCTCCCCCTCTCCGGCAGTGCGGGCGAGGGGGTGAATGTCTCCCCGTTCTGTGCTCTCAAGGATACTCCCGCGATGGTATGCGAACGATCGCCTTTTGCAGCCGACACGACTTTTGGCTAATGTATAGCTCCCGCAAGCAGGAGAAGGGAGACAGGCTGTGTGTTACATGAAAATGCCGTTCCCCTCGACAGGCGGTTCCTACGCTTGCCGAAGGGCAGGGTACGGTTCGGCGCAGCTCTCTAAAAGTCTCAGTGTCTTGACTCAGTGTCTCCGTGTCTCGCGTGGTGAATAACTTGTGTTCTCTGTCTCGCGTGGTGAACCAAAAAGATTACCGTTTCTGCCTGATTGCTGGTATGCTATAGAGCAGGAACGATAAGGTTTGAGAACACTTTATAGGTGATAGATATGGCAAAAACACGGCTTGACCAACTGCTGGTGGCGCGAGGTTTGGCAGAAAGTCGTAATAAGGCTCAGGCGCTGATTATGACCGGAAAAGTGCGCGTGCAGGGTCAAGTGCAGTTGCGTCCGGCCTTGCCAGTAGCCGAGGAATGCGAGATCGAGGTCGAAGAAGCCCTGCCCTATGTGAGCCGAGGCGGCTACAAGTTGGTGCATGCGCTCGACGAATTTCAGCTTGACCCGAGCGGCTTGGTGGCGCTCGATGCGGGCGCTTCGACGGGCGGCTTCAGCGATGTGTTGTTACAGCGCGGCGCGCGGCGGGTCTATGCGGTCGATGTTGGCTATGGCATTTTGCATTGGAAGATCCGTCAAGATCCGCGTGTGGTGGTGATGGAACGCACCAATGTGCGTTATTTAGAGGAGCTGCCGCCTGCTGAGGGCGAAACGCTGGCCGAGGGCGAGCGTGTGCTGGTCGATTGCGCGGTCGCCGACCTTTCGTTTATTCCCTTGGGTCTGGTGCTGCCTGCCATTGTGAATCTGCTCAAGCCCGAAGGCTGGATCGTGACTCTGATCAAGCCCCAGTTCGAGGCGGGTGCCGAGCAGGTGGGCAAAGGCGGCGTGGTGCGCGATCCGGCGGTGCATCGCAGCGTCTTGCGCAGCGTTTTGCAGATATGCGAGGAGCTAGGTGTGCCAGCGCGAGGTCTGGCGCGCTCTCCGATCACAGGGCCAGCGGGCAATATCGAGTTTCTGGCTTGGCTGAGCAGAGAGCGCACAGCGTTCGATCCTGAAGCGGCGATCGCCGAGCTGTTCCGCGCAAAATAAGCGCAACAGCGGCTTAGCGCCTTATTCGGGCTGGTTGATCATAAAGGTGGCGCTGCGTTCGAAGTAGCTGCGCATCACGCTGCGGGCCGGCTCTTCGATCCCGACCTCGTCGATCGAGTCGAGCATGGCATTTAGCCAAGCATCGCGGGTGGCTTGGTCGATCGGGAAGGGCATATGGCGCATGCGCAGACGTGGGTGGCCGCGCAGCGCGTTGTAGCGGGGCGGCCCGCCAAAGTATTGGGTTAGGAAGAGGAATTGATATTCCTTGCCAGGGCCCATATCTTCGGGGAAGAGCGGGCGCAGCCGAGGATCGGCCTCGACGCGTTCGTAAAAGCGGTCAACTAAGCGGCGGAAGGTCTCGTCTCCACCAACTTGTTCGTAAATGGTATATTGCTGAGTCATGATCTGTCTAGTGCTTCTATGCGTATCCAATAGAGCCTGCTTTTCGATACTATACCACGTCTGATCTGCTTGTGCCGGATCGAGCAAGTGAAAAAGGATGTCGCCAGCACAAACGCGACATCCTTTTTCGATTGAGAGCGAGCTTCTGATCTTGGCAGGCCTTCGGTAGAGTGGAGCCTGAAGCGTTTTGGCTCTAGCACTGGCCCGCTCCCTTCTCCCGCCTTTGCGGGAGAAGGGCTGGGGATGAGGGCAGGTTAGTCGTTCTGATAGCCGTAGGCGGACGCGCTAGAAGCCGAATGGCAGGTTAAGATCAGGCCGCCAAGTTTTAGAGAAGCAGAACGATGCCCATCACAATGCAACAGATCGCGAAAAATAAGAGCAACAAGAGCGGAAAAGGAATATCATTGAGTGCGAGCGCTTGCAAAGGATTGGACTGTCGCTGTTTCAGAACTTGGTTGATATTGAGGCCGAGATAGGTTGAGTAGCGCTGCAGCGCCGGGCGCAGTTCGTTTTTGGGCAGATAGTTCCAGTGTTCACGTTCGAGCGCTTGCAGGAATTCCCAGCGAATGCCGCAGGCTTGGGCGGCCTGTTCGAGCGTGGTGCCGCGCGCGAGCCGCAATTGATGAAGCTGATCGCCGATGCGTTTGTAGCTGCTGCTTAGGCTGGCTTTGGGTGGACTGACGGGCACGTTTGCCGGAGCGGCGATCAGTTGTTGGCTGACCATAGCGCTGCTGAAGCTTTCGTTCAGGTAGCGCAGGTGTGGGTCTTTAACCTGCTCGCGCTGTAAGTGCTCACTTAGGCGCGGGCGCTGGCTGCGTTCGTTTGGGTTGCGCCGCCGCAAGACGGCCTCGATGCGGGCCAACAAGAGCGGCAGATTGAACGGCTTGGTGATGTAGTCGTCGGCGCCCAGCGATAGCCCAGTTATTACATCGCTATCCGAGTCTTTTGAGGTGAGCATAATGATCGGCACGTTCGAAGTGGCGCGTATCTGACGACAGGTCTCCCAACCGCTCATATCGGGCATCATGACATCGAGCAAGACTAAATCAGGTTGATCAAATAAGAAGCGTTCGAGGCCCACTCGGCCGCTCGCATAACACTTGAGATCGTAGCCAGCGCCGCTTAGTTGGTAGTACAAGAGCTGACGGATCGGACCTTCATCTTCGATAACCATGATTCGGGTTGTCATGCAACTACCTCGTTTTGATGATGATGATGAATGGTTGCTTTCAGCAGGCTTGATAGGCACCAATGATGAAAGATCTCGTCGTTCGATGCGTTGTAGGCAAGGTTGCTGAGCTGTTCGAGCACTTGTGGGCCGAGGCTCTCTAAGATCGTGAGCAGGCGGAGGCGTAGGGCAGGAACAAGCTCAGGATCTGTGAGCAGTTTTGTGCAGCTTGTGAACAAGCTCGGATCGTCGCGATAGTGTGGAGCGCTGATGCGCAAGATATCGGCGAAGAGCAGACGCAGGGCAAGATCTTCTTGTTGATCGGCCAAGAGAATGGTCAGCATGTTGTGTTGTGAGGCGCTGAGCTGCAAGGCTGGCTCGCCCGAAAGGTCGCTGCCGGGTTGCAGCCCGATCATGGCCCAGGTGGCGCGCTGGCGCAGGGTGAGCGGGCGCGAGCGGTCGTAGACGATCGATTCGATCAGCGGATGCTGCGGCTGGCAATGTAGTAGCTCTTCAAAGGCTTGCAACTGCAAGGGTAGCGCGCCGTTGTCTAAAAAGGTTTGCAACAGCAATAGATAGGGTTCGCCGCAGAGCTTGAAGGCCACGCCCGCCGCCCGGACGCGAATTGCGGCTGCAACATTGGGCGATTGGGTGATATGCACCAAGAGGGAGATGACGTTGCTGTCTTGAAGCTCTTCGAGGGCGCTGAGGGCAGCGATCGCCACTTCGCTATCTTCATGCTGGCTGAAGCTCATAAAAAGGCGCATAGCGCTGCTGTCGCGGTTGGCACCCAAGCTGTTTAGGGCGCTGGCGATCAGACCAGGGTTGGCTCGTTCGCTCTGGATCAAGAACTGCAACTGTTGACAGCCTTCGCTGCTGAGCGGGCAGGGCAGTGCTTCGACGGCGGCGCGGCGCAAGGCCACTGGCAGATTGGCATCGGTCGCGACGCTCAGCAAGAGCGCTTCGCTTTCGGCGCCGCCCAGCTTGCCGACGGCGTGCAAGGCCTGTTCGCGCACGTAGCCGTGCTCTTGGCTGCTGCCGATCAGTTGGCGCAGCACCGAGAGCACATCGCGCGCCTCGCAGCGGCCCAGACTTAGCGCTACCGCGCCGCGTGTAAAGGCGTCGTTGTGGGTCATAGCGAGCAGTTGTTCGTGATAGCGCGCAAAGAGCGAGGCGGGCGCCGCTTCTAAGAGCTGCCAGCGGGCTTGCTGACTGAGGTTGGCGTTCTGCAGCACCAGCAAGAGGCTGCTGTTGTCGCCTTCGAGCGCCACCAAGCTCTTGACCAGATGCGGAATGAAGAGCGCGGGCGCTTGCTCAAGGGCCTCGATGATGGCTTGGGAAGCGCGGCTATCGCCGATCTGCACCAAGGTCTCGCTGGCGATCTGCGAAAGCTGTGTGGCGCTGTGCAACAGATATTCGTCGAGTGTGGTGGGCTGCTCGGCCGAGCTGGCAGAGCGGGCGAAGGCCGTAGCCAGTTGGAGCCGTTGTGTTTTGTTGAGCTGCACGCGCGACCAGCTTTGCTCGAGCGGCGCGACCAACTGCTTGCTGTTGCGCTCCCAGCTCTGTTGCAAACGGGCGACCGCTTGCATGCCGAGCCAAGCCGAGATCGGGCGCAGGGCTTGGGCGCCGGCTTGGTGGCCGAGTGCTCGAATGGCCGCGCCCGTTAATTCGGGATCGTCGCTCTGGGCTGTTACCAGCGCCGTCAAGACCTCGATTGCGGCGATATGCGGCCCAACCATGGCGAGTGTTTCGACGGCGGCCCGGCGCGTGATCGGGTAGCTGGGATCGCTGGCGCATTCGATCAGCTCTTTGGGGGCGGGGCTGTGCTTCAAATGACTGCTCAGCACTTGAATCGCTTGGGCGCGCACCAAGTCGTGCGCTTTAGGGGCGCGCATCAGTTTGCGCAGAATGGCGCTCGCGTTGGGACAGCCATCGATGGCGATCACGGCTTCTTGTTGCAGCCAGAGCGGGATATGTTGCATCAGGGCGCAGCGGGCGAGCAGCATGCCTCCGTCGGGAAGCTGACGCAGCTCTTCTAGGGCAGCGCGACGCAGCTCGGCATCGAACTTATTGTTGAGCACTTGAAAGAGCGCATGGCTGCTCTGAGAGTTGCCTGACACGCGCTCTTGATCGGCTGCTTGGGTTTTGGGAAGAGCCGCGACGACGCTGGCAGGATACTCGCTGGGATGTTCGATGATCTGTTCTGGCTCGCTGGGAGGGAGCAGAACTGGCGCGGGTAGATCGCTATCCAGCTCGCTAAGCGGCTGGGTGGGGCGTCTACGCAGCTCGGGGTAGGCCGAGATCGGCAGGGTGACAGCATCTGGATCGCCCTCTGGCAGCTGTTCTGGCAGGCGCTCGATCGCTTGGGTTTCGTCTAGCGATGTCTCCTTTGCGGCTAGTTGAGGCGCGACCTCTTCGAGATCGGGCAGTTTATCGGTGATATAGCTGCGCACGCTTGGGGTGTCCGCCTCGTTGTGGCTCGGCGCTGCGTCTTGGAGAGCCTCGTCGACGTCGTCGCGTAGCAGCGAGGTGGCCGCGCGCAACTGCACCGGCAGATCGCTGCGCCATTCGAGCTGGCGTTTGAGGGCAGCTTGGCGGGCGCTGCCCACGTGGGGATCGCTGCGGAAGAGATTGAGCCACTGTAGGCCCTGCGGCTGCTCAAGCAGTTTGATGCCCTCTTGGCCCGAGAAAGCACAGATATAGGCGCGGGCGGCTTGAGCTAGTCCATCTTGGCTCGCTTGCTGGGTGACATGGTCGAGCAGCTGGTAGTCGGAGGCGCGCTGAATGATCTGGTCGGCGGCCTGCCAACGGATATCAGGCTGAAAGTGAACTTGATCGACGATCTGCATCAGCAGGCTGTTGGCGATGCGCGGCATGCGGCTGGCGATTCCGACCAAGCTGGCTTGGCCTGCGAGCATGGGCGGCTGTTCGATCAGACGCTCGATGCAGCCGCTCAGTTGGCTGAGGTTGAGGGCTAGTTCCGGGCGATCGTAGTGCTGGCTCAGGACCTCGAGCAGGCGCAAAAGCCATTCTTCGCTCTCGGGTTGGAAGCGCGGGCTGGGGTGAGCCTGCAGCCAGGTTTGCAGCAGATCGCTGAGCAGTTGCAGATAGCTGCTCTCTTTGAGGCGTTCTTCACACCAGAGCGCTTCAAAGAGGGCAGCGGGTTCGTCGATCGACTCGGCGATAAACAGGGCGATCTCGCGCTGCTGCTCAGCGGGCAGCGTGTGCAAGGTCTCCCAAGCGTAGCGGCCATCGATAAAGTGGCGCGCCGCAGTGTAGGCTTGGCTGATGGGGTGTTCGCGCAGCCAAGTGCCGCCGAAACGTTTGGGGTCGAGTTGGTTTTGGGCTAAGCTCCAAGCCCAAAGGGCCGTGCGGTTGGCTGGCAGACCTTGCTCTTGCGCCATCCAAGCCAGCAGAATGATCTCGAGCGTTCGTTCGCGGATCTTGCCCAAGTTGCTATGGTTGCTCAGGCTAGCGCGCACGATATCGCGTTTGTTGGGTGTAACCAGTATTTGTAACAGTCGATCGAGCAGTTGATCATCGGGCGTGCGGGCCATGAGGGGCACGCTATGCGGCCAGAGCTGCAGGCGCGTCTCTTCGTTGGGCAGGGCCAAGACCAGCTGAGCGTCGGGCCAGAGCCGTGGCAGCGACTGTAAAAAGTTGTGCCAGTCGGCGCGGCGCAGTTCGGGTAACTGTTCGAGACCGTTGACCAGCAGATGCCATGGGCGGTGTGTTTCGATCGGGCCTTTGTCGGCCACCAGCGTTTCGCCTGCTTCGCGCAGGGCTTTGCAGACGATGGCGCGCGGTGTCAGCTCGCTCTGATCGTCGCTGCCAAGATCGAGCAAGAGCGCGGGAACGTTGTGATTGTGGCGTACCCAGTGCCAAGCAATTTGTGCCAGTGCGAGCATGCGTGCAGTGCCAGCTTGCCCCACGATAACGATCGGCAAACGGCTGTATTCGCATAAGGCTACCAGATCGTTGGGGCGTACCCAGTGGGTGAAGCCGCTCTCTTCGCTATCTGCGACCAAGGAATCGCTAAAGGGCAGGGGAAGTTCGATCAATTTGGCAAAAATCCGACCTGGGAGCTTGTTTTTGAGTTGTGTGCGTAGTTTGCGGCGGTAATTCAGCCAAGCTGCACTTCCGCGCATATGCCCCAGTAAGGTAGTGGTGAGGGGTGATCGTTCTTGTATCTCAATCATAGCTTTTCTACTGTCACAAATAATGGTTAAGAGTTCGTTTTTCTACACAACACTGACAACACTACACGCTCAATTACAAATGATGGTACCGTGCTGTATAGCGAATGACAATCCTCAAAGATTACAGTTCTCTACAAGCTGAATGTGAAGGGAGAAAGCCCAGAAAGCCCTTTCTAGTGCCAACAATCGAGCGAGCACTCTTGACGGAGCTATTAAGCAAGGGCAGAGAACATTGCAAGAATGAGGCTGAGCTTGAGCTTCGAAGTGTTAGCTTTGTAGCCTTGATGCTGCCTTGGCCAAGACAACGCTCGCATTGCTAAGCTGCGATCTGTGTAGAGGTTCGGGTTGTGAGGGAGTTTTGGGCGCAGACAGCTAGCAGCTGCTCGGGGCGGGCGAGCTGTTGATAGCCGTAGGCGGACGCGGTTAAAACTCTCTTTGGGGTAAGGTCGTCGCCGCTAGAGGCTTGAACTCATTGAGTGGATTGCGTATAGCTTGTCTTGAGCTCGGTCGTACTATCCAACGTAAATTAAAATCGATTATGATAAGGGCATGTCCTGTAACAGTGTAAACCTATTGTTAATCATTGCACCACATTCTCTGCTCAACTATAATATTTTTGGGAAACAAAAACTTAACGGTGCAGTGATCTGGTTCTTTTTCGTATGGGCTACTGCCACCACATGATGTTGCGATCTTATGCCACACTTGCTGAGTCCTCTCCGGCTTGCTCATATGCGATTACCGAATCGTATTGCGCTGGCTCCGCATCCAAGCGGTTTCGCCAATACAGACGGATTTGTTTCGCCAGCACTAGCCGATTATTACATTCGTCGAGCCCAGGGTGGTGTCGGACTGCTCATGCTTGAACCTGCATGGGTCACGTCTCCAAGCAAGCCTCATCCTCACCTTGGCCTGTATCACGATTGTTTCATTCCGTCGTTGGCGGCGCTTGCGGAAAGCGCCCAGATCTATGGGGGACGTGTTTTTGTACCCTTGTATTGCCCGCTTGACCCAGCCAGCATGTCTGCAGATCAGCTCGATGCCCTGCGCGATCAGTTTATGCTGGCAGCATGGCGCGCCCTCGCTGCATCGTGCGATGGTATTCTGCTTTCCGCTGCCGATAAGGGTGTTTTCGCTGAGCTTTTTTCGCCCTTGAGTAACCAACGGACCGATCGACACGGTATAACACTTGAAGGTCGTTTGCGCCTAGCGCTCTTGGTCGTTGAGGGAATCCGCGCTTGGCTTGGCTCGCGAATCGCCATCGCCTTTAGCTTAAACGCCGATGAAATGGTTGGCGGCGGTCTTACGCTCCAAGATGCTCGTGTAATGGGGCAACGTTTGGTGAATGCGGGTGTGAATATGCTTGACATAACGGTAAAGCCTGCAGGCGATCTTCCGGTTGCTCAGTTTCCTGGTTGGCGCGTTCCCTTGGCTGCAGCGGTCAAACGTGCGCTCTTGAATGTGCCCGTGATGACTAGCGGCGCTTTGGGCGAACCCGATCTTGCCGATAGCGTGATTCGCGAGGGCAGCGCTGATATGGTTATGATCGGTTCGGCCCTGCGCGACGACCCGGATTGGCCTCATCATGCCCGCTTGGCTTTAGCTCAAACCTAAACAAGTGGCCTAGCCGCAAGGAAATTCTATGCCTCATCGCTCGTATCTTCAGGCTCAGCCGAGCGATATGCTTCAACTTATGGTGCGCCTTCAAGAGCATAGTTCTTCGGTACGAGCGATCGCTTGGAGTGCTGGGGGCAAGTTGCTTGCCAGCGCCAGCCGCGATGGCTCTATCCGGCTCTGGAGCGAACAAGATCCTCTCAAACATCCGCTTTTCAAGCAGAGCTCGATCTGGAATACTGCTCTTGTTTGGCATCCCCAGCGCGATCTACTGGCCTGTGGCACGGTCGATCGCCAGATCTACGTTTGGGATGTAGATTCGCACGAGCTGATAACGACAATGTTCGGCCATACGGGTCGTTTAACCGATCTGGCTTGGTCGGCACAAGATGATATGTTGGTGAGCGCCAGCGCCGATGCTACGATCGGTATTTGGCGGCTCGAACGTAATTCGCCGGTTGCCCAGATGCGCGGCCATCGCACGGCTGTGACCGCGATCAGTCTGGCGCCCAATACCCCGCTGCTCGCCAGCGCTTCCGAGGATATGACGATCCGCATCTGGGATCTGAAACAGCGCTGTTTGCGCACGACTCTGCGTAAGCACGAGTGGTACGCTTCTTCGGTGGCTTGGAAGCCCGATGGCAAGCTTTTGGCGAGTGGTGGACTCGATCAGAATATTCACCTCTGGAATGGCATTAATCTGGAACATCTTGCCGTCTATGGCTACCATCACGATTGGATCCGCTCTATGAGCTGGCATCCCGAACGGGCGCTCTTGGCCTGTGGCTGCAAAGACGGCCTGCTGTGGATCTGGGACGCGACTGCCGGAAAGGTCGTGTGTACACTGCAAGCCCACACAAGCAGTGTCTTGCAAGTGACTTGGAGCCCGAATGGGCGACTGTTAGCCAGCTCGGGCGAAGATGGCAGTGTGGCTATCTGGACCTTTAGCCCAGACAGCGTGCCAACATCGTAGTTGCGATTGCGCGCTATTTGCTGGCAGCGCTGCCAGTCTTGCTTAGAACAGAGAGCCATTGGAGGATTGGAGAAAAAGAGGAACAAAAAAAACGACTTCTCAAACGAGAAGTCGTTGTTGTTGGTGCCGAGGGGCGGACTCGAACCGCCGACCTATTCATTATGAGTGAATCGCTCTAACCAGCTGAGCTACCCCGGCGTGGTAGCGGGGAGAGGATTCGAACCTCTGACCTTTGGGTTATGAGCCCAACGAGCTGCCACTGCTCCACCCCGCGTCAACGAAGTCTATAATAACACTTCAAGCCTAACTTGTCAAAAAGGCAATGTATTAACAAGCGGCTGTTTTTATGGTGCCGAAGGACGGACTCGAACCGTCGACCTATTCATTATGAGTGAATCGCTCTAACCAGCTGAGCTACCCCGGCCCGTTTGTCAATAAGTTGGACGACCTACGAATAGGTCGTCCAGAGTGGTAGCGGGGAGAGGATTCGAACCTCTGACCTTTGGGTTATGAGCCCAACGAGCTGCCACTGCTCCACCCCGCGTCAACGCCATGTACTATAACACGTTGAGGATGTCTTGTCAAATCGATTCGTATAAGGGATTTTTGTGCTTTGTGACGCGCAATACTTGAATTTTAGCTGAAAAATTACTAAACGCGATGTGGAGATTTTATCGCGACAGAGCTGTATATATCGGATCTGCTGGCTGCGTTTAGCGCTTTAACGGCGAGGTCCTTACCCCAAGCAGGGCCTTAACCGCGTCCGCCTACGGCTATCAACAGCTCGCCCGCCCCGAGCAGCTGCTAGCTGTGTGCGCCGAGTGTCCGCCCCAAAACCCAATGTTACGTACTGGATTTGCCTGCCTGCATAGCACTTGGCAGTAGGTGGGGTCTGTTGGCCGCCCTACTGCCAAGTGTGTCTATTCAGGCGCCGTGCGACCAAAACAGTTCCATTAAAAACTGCCCGTGTTGGACGAGGTCGTTCAGTAAGATGTGTTCGTTGGCGTTTAAGACGTTGGCATCGGGCCGTTGTAAGCCGAGCGATGCGATCGGCATACCTGTGCCCGTCTCGGGCTGTTGGAAGTGAACCAAGGGCAGAGAGAAAGGCCCGAGCGGCAAGAGCGACGGCGTTTTCCCAAAGGCTTTTGTGCCTACCTCTTGCAGGTTCGTGATCAACGGGTGATCGTGTGCTGTTGTGCTTGATGCGTAGGCGCCCGGCAGGATCTCACACTTGATATCGTTGAAGCCTTTTGAAAGTAGGTGCTCGATCAGCAGGTCGGCGATGTGCTGCGGTTTTTGAGCTGGTACGAGTTGAAAGTCGACTAAGGCGCTCGCTGTGGCTGGTATGCCTGAACCGCTTGTAAGGGCTTCGAATTGAATGCTTGATAAGTTGCAGGTCGGCAAGGTTACCTCAGCTCGCAGCAGCGAACTGCCCGACATGCCAAATAAAAAGCTCTCGATACCCCAAGCGTTGAGCCGTGTTTCTTCGTCAAGACTCATGTTGCGCAACGCGCGATTCATCTCGCGCGATGGCCCTTCGACGTCATCGTAAAAACCGGTAATCTTGATATCTTCGTCGTCGCCTTTGATGGCCGCTAAGGCCCAGAGCAGCCGCCAAAGTGGGTTGTTGACCGTCGAAGCAAAGCCAGCGGGCAGGGTTTGGTTTGCCCCTTGGGCGCTGAGCCGCACGCGCAATTCACCTTTGCTGCCCGTGTAGATGTAGGGAGTTCCGCTGGGGTCGCGCATGCCGCTGCTGGCGAGGCAGAGATTCGCACGGAGAATCTTCGGATGGGCTTGGAGCGCTTTGGCAAGGTTTGGGCTACCTTCAAGGCGCTCTCCTTCTGCTACCACAATGACATTGCAGGGCAGATGGGCTTCATGTTTGAGCAGAGCATCGATCACGCTCAAATGAGCGGCGAGCGCTCCCTTTCCTTCGGCGACGCCCCGGGCGAACAGCGCATCATCACGCTCGGCTAGGGTGAGCGGTTCGTGATGCCAGCTTCGCCAAATCCCGGGAGCTGCCACGTCGTAATGGTGATATAACAGGAGCGTAAAGGGGCGTCTCCCCGCGCGCATACCGACAATCACTGGTGCGCCAGGAGTTGAGATACGTTGGGTTTGCAGTCCAGAACGGTACATAAGCCGTTCAACGACGCTCGCCGTTTGTTCCAATTCGTGGTCGCGACCACTTGTCGATGCTTGGGCGCAGAGCACGCCAAGATTATCAATAAGCTGATCGGTAAAACTGATCGTTGGGGCTGTCACACGCTGGCTCCTAGGTAGGAACAGTCGATGCAATATTATAACATAGGCTCTTATTTGCTACAGAGTGTCGAAGAGCCGTATCTGTGGCGATTATCTGCGATGATCGGTAGGAATGCAAGTCTGCTAAACACGTCAGACCTAAGCTCGTGTTTTGCTCGAGAGCACCCTTCCTTCCATTTGTACGTTTGATATATGGGTATAATCGTGCTTTGTTGCTTAGGATACCTCTCCTTCGTCTCTCGTCTCTCTGTCGCCCATCGAAGCGTAAAACGCTTATGCTATACTATACGCTAGCTTGTTAGTCACAGAGGGCTTTGCAATGCCGTATAGTGTGAAGCCTCTTAACGACGCTGTTGTCATTCGCAGGGGCAGTTCAGCCTGTCGCAGCGATGACGGCGGCGTTTTGTGCTTAATACAATGCCTCTGCCCTGATATAAACGAGTGTCAGAGCAGCTAGCATTGGCGACGAGTCTCTTTCTAGGCCTACAGCTCATTACAAATTGTAGTATAACAAGCAGTTGTGACAAAAGCATGTTGTGTTTTAAGCGATGGCCTAGATCTCGCTTAAAGTCAGGGTGTGCAGATGCGAGTATGCTGCTAGCAGGCAGGCGCTTGGCTCTTTTGCTTGCTTGTGTCGAAGGCATACTAACGGTAGAATGGAAGTAATGGCAAACATGCAACGATGGAACGATGGAGGCGAAAGCTACCGGGCCAGAGCTTCGGTGGCGTTTCTTGCTTTGTTGCCACCGTTCAAGTGATGGAGAGTAATACGGGTGAGTGCGAGCATAGATGCAGTACGCGGAATGCGTGATGTGCTGCCAGACGACTTTCAAGCCCTAACAACGGTTCAACGCCGTTTAGAGGCGACTCTCAATAGTTTTGGATACCAGCCGATCGATCTGCCGATTGTAGAACATCGCAGTTTGTATTTGCGCAAATTAGGCGAAGAGCTGGTTGGCAAAGTCTATGAATTTAACTACGGTGGGCGGGAATTGGCCCTCCGCCCCGAGTGGACGGCTTCGGTTTTGCGCAGCTATGTCGATAAATTGCAAGATCAAGCTTTGCCGCTCCGTCTGCGCTATGCCGGGCCTGTCTTCCGCTATGAACGTCCCCAACGCGCGACCTATCGCCAGTTTACCCAAGTGGGTGTGGAACTGATCGGTGGCCCTTCGCCCCGAGCTGACGCCGAGGTGATCGGTTTGGCCTGTTCGGGCCTTGATGAGCTGGGAATCGAAGATTACCAAGTGCGGATCGCGCATATCGGCTTGGTGCGCGGCATTTTGAATCATATGGGCATTCCCGAGCGGATTCAAGGTCTGTTGGCTTGGAGCCTTGAGCGTATGCGCAGCCATGGCGTCGAGACGGTGCGCGATAAATTACGCCGTGCCCACGAAGGCGAAAGCTTTGATCCCACTATTCTTGGCAATTTAGATGACCGCCAAGCCACCGCCCTGCTCGAGCGTTTACTTGGCGAGATCAATGTCAATCTCAACCTTGGTACTCGTCCCCCCAGCGATATCGTCGATCGTCTCTTGCGCAAAATGCGCCGTGAAGATCCTCAAGAGAAGATCAATCGCGCCCTTCAAGTGCTTGAGCGCCTGAGCCAGATCAGAGGCGAGCCAGAGCAGGCCCTCGCAGCCGCGACTCAACTGCTCGATGAGTATCAACTTCCCCGCGAGGCGCTCGATGAAATGCGCTCGATCCTCGCTCTGCTCGATGCCTTCCAGATTCGAGGCAGCGTCTTGCTCGATTTCGGTATGGGACGCGGCCTGCAGTATTATACTGGCACCATTTTTGAAATTTACAGTGCCGATGATCTGCAGCTCTGTGGCGGTGGACGCTACGACGATTTGATTGCGACCTTAGGAGCGCGTCAGAGTGTGCCTGCGGTTGGCTGTGCCTATGGCCTTGAACGCCTGCTCGATGCCATGCCCAATCCTCCTGCCCAGCAGGAGCAGCAGAGCGTTCTGGTGGTTGCGGTCGAAGAGCAGGATTATACCTATGCGATTCAGGTCGCTCAGCGTTTGCGCAAGCTTGGTTACACCGTCAGTTTCGATGTGCGCGATCGGGGAGTGGCCTCTAGCCTGCGCGAAGCACTGCGTCGCAATATTCGCTATTTGGCCGTAGTAGGTGTGGAAGAGCGCAACAGTCAGGCGGTGGTTTGGCGTGATCTTTCGACTCGGGAAGAGACGCGGATTGCACTTACGGCGCTTGGAGCAGTGTAACGTATCTAGAGCTTAAGGCTCTTTGTTTGTAGAAGGGTAGGACGGTTTATGGATCAAACCTCCTCGCTGTGGGGGCGCTATGCCGAATTGCGACCAAAAGATCTTGATGCGATACGGGCTGCTGCGCCGGTAGCCTATGTCCCTTGGGGTGCATTGGAATGGCACGGGCCGCATTTGCCGCTTGGACTGGATGGCATGACGGCCGAGGCAACAGCCGAGCGCTGCGCTCGCAAGACGGGCGGTGTCGTGCTGCCAACCACGTGGTGGCCGATCACTGCGCTGCCACATCAAGATTCGCTTTCGATACATAGCCGCGTTATACGTGCGCTCTGGGACGAGATTTTTAAATCTTTGGCTGGGGCTGGTTGGAAGGTAGTGGTGCTGATTAGCGGTCACTACGCCCAAGGCCACGAACTGGTGCTGATGAACGCCGCTGAAGAGGCTATGCGCCATCTTGATCTGTTGGTGCTGGCTTTGCCGCCGTTGGCGCTGGTTGATGAAGAGATGCTCGATCACGCTGCGCTCTGGGAGACCTCGCTTTTGATGGCGCTGCGCCCGAAGCTGGTCGATCTCGATGCCTTGGGCGAAGGTCCCTTAACGCCGGAACGTTCGGCGGTGTTAGGGCGCGATCCGCGCGGTTTGGCGAAAGCCTCGCTGGGCGAAACCACCCTTGAGATCGCCGTTGAACGAATCACACAGGCGGTGAACGAACTGCTCAGCGAGCGTGATTCGGCTCCTTTACACGCCTTTTACGAGCGGCGGCGCGCACAGTATCGTTCCTATGTCGAGAAATATTATCGTGGATCGTTTGAAGAGGCGATTCAGACTTGGTGGCAAGAGCGCACGTCAAGTTAGTGCGCTCTCGTCGTTAGTAATAGATATTTAAACGCTATGTTACGTTTTGCAATTCCTTCAAAAGGCTCGGGCTACGATGGAGCCGTATCGTTGTTAGAGAGCTGCGGCCTGCGAGTGACGCGCGCTAACCCGCGCCAGTACACGGCACGTCTGCGCGGCTTGCCCGATACCGAGGTGCTCTTACACCGCCCTGCCGATATCGTCGAAAAAGTGATCGATGGCAGCATCGATATTGGTATTACCAGTGTCGACTTGGTGAGCGAAAGTGGCGAAGATGCCGCCGACGACATTTTGATGCTGAACGAAGACTTGGGCTTTTGGCGGGTAGAGTTGGTGTTCGCCGTGCCCCAGGCCTGGATCGATGTGGTTTCGTTGCAAGATCTGGCCGATCTAGCCTTTGAGCTGCAGGCTCAAGGACGCCCGCTACGGATCGCGACCAAGTACCCCAATGTGGTGCGCCGCTTCTGTTATGAACACGGCATCAATGTCTTTCGCTTGGTGGCCTCACATGGCGCGACCGAAGCTGCCCCGGCGCTGGGCTACGCCGATATCATCGCCGATATCACCGAGACCGGTACAGCCTTGCGTGACAACCAGCTCAAGATTGTGGGCGGGCCGATTCTGCGCTCGCAAGCCTGTTTGATCGGCAGCCGCCGTAGCCTGCGCGAGGGCGGCGAGAAGCTAGCTCGCGTTAAAGATCTGCTCGAACTGCTGGAGGCGCGTAACCGAGCGCGCCAATACTATTCCATTTCCGCCAATGTAGCCGGAAGTTCGCTGGAAGAAGTGGGCCGTAAAGTGGTCGCACGCCCCGAGCTTGCGGGTGTGCAGGGTCCAACCATCGCGCCTGTGTGGGCTAAATCGCAGGACGATTCATCGTGGTTTGCGGTGACGGTGGTGGTGCCGCTTACAGACCTTTTGCCCGCTGTAGCGCACTTGCGCAATTTGGGCGCGAGCAGCATGACGGTTCTGCCTGTGCAGTATGCCTTCCATGCTCAAAGCGACCTTTTTCAGAGCTTGCTTGACAAGCTTTCGTTGGCAAACAGCTAGATAACAACAAGTTTCAAACAAAGGGTATAGCCCATGAGCATTTCATATAAAGATGCGGGTGTCGATATTAGCGCTGCTGCCAAAGCGACGGAGTTGATGTCGGCGGCGGTTCGTTCGACCTACGGGCCTGCCGTCTTGGCGGGCCTTGGCGCATTCGGCGGTTGTTACGATATCGGTGGCGGTAATGTCTTGGTGGCATCGACCGATGGGGTCGGCACCAAAACCTTGATCGCCGAGCAGCTTGGTATTTACGATACTGTAGGCCAAGACTTGGTGAACCACTGTGTGAACGATATTTTGGCCCAGGGAGCGCGCCCGCTCTTCTTCCTCGACTATGTGGCGGCCGCCAAGCTCGAGCCGACACAGATCGCCTCGATCGTGACCGGAGTCGCCAAAGCCTGCCGTGAAGCGGGTTGTGCCTTGATCGGCGGCGAGACCGCCGAGATGCCGGGTGTTTACAAAGAAGGTGCCTTCGATTTGGCTGGCACGATCGTTGGCTTGGTGCAGCGCGACAAGGTGCTGCCGCGCGATATTGTTGCGGGCGACTTGCTGCTCGGCCTGCCTTCAACTGGTCTGCACACCAACGGCTACTCGCTAGCGCGGCGTGTTTTCGAGAGCGTTGGCTACAACAGCAAGCTGCCCGAACTGGGCGATCAGACCGTTGGCCAAGCGCTGTTGGCGGTTCACCGCTGCTATCTGCCCGAGATCAACGCGCTTGAAGAGCGTGTAAACGTCAAAGGTCTGGCCCATATTACGGGCGGCGGCATCACCGACAACCTGCCGCGTATTTTGCCCCAAGGTGTTGGCGCACGTATCGATCTCGAATCGTGGGATGTTCCCGCACTGTTCGAAGTCTTGGTGCGTTTGGGTAATCTGTCTCAGTCAGAGGCCTTCCACGCCCTCAACATGGGCTTGGGCATGCTGGTGGTGGTCGCTGCCGACGAAGCTCAGACCGCGCTTGAAGTGCTCCCCGAGGCCAAGATCGTGGGCGAGATTGTTGCTGGCGAAGGCGTACACTACCGCTAAGTTAAAGAGGAAGTCATGGCAGAACAGAAACTTGGCGCTCAGATCGCTGAAGGCAAGACTAAAATTGTCTATGCTCACCCTGAACGGGAGGATCTGGCGATTCTTGTGCATAAAGATGGCATTACCGCAGGCGATGGCGCGCGCCGCAATGTGATTTTGGGCAAAGGCGCGTTGGCTGGCCGCACAACCGCCAATGTCTTTCGTTTATTGAATCAAGAGGGCATTCCGACCCACTTTGTCGAAGCGCCCGAGGCGACCATTACGATCGTGCGCCGCTGCGAGATGCTACCTTTGGAGGTGGTGCGCCGTCGGATCGCGACCGGTTCGTACCTCAAGCGTAACCCCGACGTGAAGGAAGGCACCCGCTTCTCGCCGACCGTGATCGAGTTCTTCTTGAAAGATGATGCTCGCCACGATCCGCTGATCAGCCAAGCCGACATCGTGGCGCAGGGTATCGCGAGCGAGGCCGAGTTGAACGAGATGATCGCGCAGAGCGAGCGTGTTTTCGAAGCGATCGAGCGCGCTTGGGCCGCCCAAGTCGTAACCCTTGTCGATCTGAAGATCGAGTTCGGTCGCACGACCAATGCCGATGGCAGCACTAGCCTGCTGGTCGCCGATGTGATCGACAACGACTCGTGGCGCATCTGGCCGGGCGGCGAAAAGAGCCGCATGCTCGACAAGCAGGTCTATCGCAACGCCCAAGCGGTCGATGCTAATGTGCTCGACGATGTACGCCGCCGCTACGAGATGGTCGCTGAATTGACCGAGGCTTTTGTGCAAGGTTAAGCCCTTGTAAGAGCTATCCTTTACAATAGAGCCAACATGGAAATGCTAGAGCAACGGGCTATCTACCCGACCTAGAGCAAAACATGTATCACCACCCTGAGGGATATGTGTCTAGCCTCGTTAGCACATATCCCTCAGATATACCTATAAAGCAATTTGTTGGTTCCGATACGAAATCCACTTGAATCGTTGTATTTTGGGGTGGCCCTTGGCACACAGCTACAACACCCTGCTTGTGGGCGAGCTGTTGGTAGCCGAAGGCGGACGCGCCAAAAGTTCTCTTGGGGAAGAGACCAAGCCGCCAGAGTGCTGAAGCGATCAAATGGATTTGGAATGAGCGAAGCATCGTTTCTATTAGGGCGAATAATAAAGATGGTTTGCCCTTCGGGCCTACCTCGTTTATAATGCGGTGGGTACCCGACTCACTGTGGATTAATCATCTCTCAAGGGAATGAACTGTTGTTTCCCTTTGGAAACGGGACAATGGTCATTGAAAACCCACCAACGAGGAGAGCATCATGTTTGGTAGTAAGAAGCCTGCAAACCCAGCGCCAACGGCGATCAATAACAAAACCGAGACTGTGATCGGTGCGAATACCCGCTTTATCGGTACACTCACGTCCGATGGCAATATCCGCATTGACGGTTCGATCGAAGGCGATATCGAGGTGCTTGGCAACCTCATTATTGGTGAAACAGGCCGTGTTATTGCAACTGTAAAAGCTCAGAATGTGCATATCTCGGGCGCGGTTAAGGGTGAAATCACCGCCGTCGAGAAGTTGGAGATCTCTCCGACTGGCAAGGTATGGGGCGATATCACCACCGCTGCTCTGCACATCGAGCCAGGCGGCTTGTTCCGTGGTCAGAGCGCCATGACAACCACCGTCGAAGAGCCTTTGTTGCTGGAAGCGCCGCGCTCACGCGAAGAACTCTCCAACGCCTAAGCGCAACGATTGCGCCATATCGATAGGGAATAGACGCGAATGAAAAAACGATCTGCCGTTCGGACGCGTCGAACACCGCTACGTATGCCTTTTAGAGTGCCGAGCGATGCGCTTGGTCGCTCTGGTATGCGTTTGGCGATCATTGTGTTGTTGCTCATCACGCTCTCTGTGGTCGCCAATTTTGGCGAGCAGGTCGTGCGCAGCGCACGTATGGAAAACGAGCGTATCGAGTTGGAGGCTGAGGTCGAGCGTCTTAAACGAGAGAACCAATATTTGGAAGCTGCGGCGGCTTTCGCTGAATCGGATGTTTATGTTGAACAACGCGCCCGTGAGCTGCTGAACTATGCTCGCGAAGGCGATATGGTGATTCTTCCCCAGCTCCCATCGATTCAGCCGACCGCTGTGCCAGAACCTGTAGCCTTGCCCGAACCTGTTCGGGCGCCCAATTGGATGCAGTGGTGGCAAGCCTTTGCATCATCTGAATAGCGAGCGAGCCGCGTTTATGCTTGATCAGACCACCCTTGCAGTGGTTCAACAAATACACGATTCTTCCCCACGACTTGTACTTGAGTTTGCCGGAGCAGGCAGTCTAGGGCTCTTTTATCTGCACGCTGTGGGTGGCTCATCGCGAACCATACTGGAGGCGACCGATCGCTACTCACAGCTCTCGCTTAGCGACCTGCTCGACCGCACGCCCGAACAGTTTGTTTCGGTCGAAACTGCTGCCGCGATGGCCGAGCGTGCTTATGAGCGCGCCCTGCTGTTGAGCGATGGCAGCTATCCGCTTTTGGGGGTGTCGTGTACGGCGACGATCGCAACCGACCGCACCAAACGTGGCGATCATCGCGTGTTTATCGGCGTGCGCGACAGCGAAAAGGTGACGGTCTATGGCCTGACCTTGGTGAAAGGCTTGCGTGAGCGGCTTGGTGAAGAGCATGTCGTCAGTATGCTCTTGTTGCATGCTATCGCTGTGGCGAGCGGCATTACGGCCCAAGTTGAGCTCGGCCTCGATCCGCGCGAACAGCTCGAAACCCACGTTCTGCCCTTCCAAGATCCCCTAGCGCAACTGCTCGACCTTAGCAATCAAAGCGTTCAGCATGTCTTGGTTCGTCCCGATGGTCGACGCATCGCCAATGGCAACTTTGAAGGCGTTCTCCTTTCCGGCTCTTTCAATCCGCTCCATATCGGGCATCAACGCCTTTTGTATGCGGCCGCCGAGCTTGTGAAACAGCCAGCTGCTTTTGAACTGCCCGTTCTCAACGCCGACAAAGGTTTAATCGCCTATAACACGGTATTGCGCCGCATGGCTCAATTCCGCCATCATGCGACGCTCTTGCTGTCGCGTGCGCCGCTCTTTACGCAAAAGGCCGCGCTCTACCCGAACTGCAGCTTTGTGGTCGGCTACGATACCGCTGTACGCCTGATCGCTCCCCGTTACTACAATAATTCTGAGGATGAGATGTTGGCCGCATTTGCCCAGTTGCGCCAAGCCAACTGCCGCTTTATCGTGGCGGGCCGCCTACACGAGGGTGCCTTCCTGACGCTTGATGATCTCAACCCTCCTGCCCAGATCGCCGATCTATTCCTCAAACTGCCCAGCGAGCTCTTTCGTATGGATATTTCATCGAGCGAGTTGCGTGCTCGGGCCGCCGCTGAGCAAAGCAGCTAAGGCTTTGTTAGCCTCGCTTGCTCCTGTGCTACAATATCGATCACAATCTTGCAGAGAATATGTTATAGGTGAAGAGCATGCCCAATGATACGCTTCTGGTGCGACCTGACTGGTCGATCATTCTCGCCAGTGATCACCCGACGGCGCGTTTGGCTGCGACCGAATTGCAACGAACCATTCAACGAATCGGTGGGCCTGCCCTCTCCTTCCAAAGCGAGGGCGCGAGCGGCCCCGCTATTCGCCTCAGCCACGGCGTGAGCGGCGATGGTTTTCGTCGCTGGTATGCCGATGGTATCCTCCAGCTCGCAGGCGATGGCCCGCGCGGTCTGCTCTACGCCGTCTATGATCTCTTGGAAGCCGTGGGCTGCCGTTGGGTCTTGCCCGGCTTCGATGGAGAGCATTTGCCGCACTACGATGAGCTAGAGCTGCCGAGCGAAACGCTCGAACAACAGCCGAGCTTCGCTGGGCGCTGTCTGATTCTCGGCCACGACTACTATCTGCGCGATGCCGAAGACTGGATCATTTGGGCCGCCCGCAATCGCTTCAATACGATCTTTTTTCATACCATCGACGAGCCGTTGGCGCTGGCTGCCTGCCATCTTTCGGCTTGGCAGAGCGTGCGCGAGAAACTTTTGCCTTTGCTGCGCGAACGCTCGATGACGATCGAGTTGGGCGGCCATGGCTTGGCCGCTCTGGTGCCGCGCAAGCTGTTCAAGGTCTCGCCCGAAGCCTTTCGTTTCGACGGCACAAAACGCACGCCCGACCATAACTTCTGCCCCTCTAGCCCAGAAGCGCAGGCGCTCTTGCGCCGCAACGGTCGCAGCTTCTTTTTAGCCAATCCCGAAGCCGATATCTATCACCTGTGGGCCGACGATATTGTGGGTGGCGGCTGGTGCCAGTGCGAAAAGTGCGCCTCTTTAAGCCCTTCAGACCAAGCCTTACTTTCGATCAATATCCTCGCTCAAGAGCTAGCGCGCCTAAAGCCCGAGGCTCGTATCGCCCACCTCGCCTATCACGACACCTTGGCTGCGCCTTCACGGGTGGAAGTGCTGCCCCAAGTTGTACTGACCTATGCGCCGCGCATGCGCTCTTACGGGCACGCCTTCGGCGATCCCGATAGCCCCGTCAATAGCGAGCAGCTTCAGGCCCTTAAAGACAACTTGGCCTATTTCGCTTCGAGCGAGCGGCCCGAGATCGGAACGCGCGTCTTTGAATACTACCTCGACGGGCTGCTGTTTAAAGCTGTCGCGCCGCCCACCGCCAGCCTGATGCGCGAGGATATTCGGGCCTACAAGGCGGCTGGCGTTCACACCATGCAGGCGTTGATGGTCAATGTCCGGCCGTGGGTCTTCCCGCCCTTGAACGCTTATCTGTTCGCGCGCTTGATCTGGGACTGCGAACAGTCGGAACAGCAGATTTTGGAAGACTACGTCAAGGTTCGTGCCCCTCACTCGCCGCAAGATCTGCTGAGCGCCTACAATGTGCTTGGAGCGGTTTGGCCGAGCTTCCTCGCTCTGCAAGCGGGCGAAGCGCTACCGCACTTTGGTTTCGATATCAGCAAAGGCCCGCCCGGCGATATGCTCGACTATATGGACGCACCCCGCCCGATTCGCGAGCGCCATCTCGAACAGATGTCGCGCGTGATCGATCGGCTGGAAGAAGGGCGGACAGCCTGGGCGCGTCTGCTCGAAGGTGCGACGGTGACGCGCGAGAGCCTGCTGCTCGAACAGCAAGAGTGGGAGCTGAACGCGCTTGTGATCGCCCTCTTCCACAAGCGTCAACGCCTCTATGTGCTCGAAGGGCGTGAGGCGACGCCCGAGGTGTTGCGAACGGCCTTGAAAGAGGCCCAGAGCGCGCTTGATAGTCTTGTCGCTTGGGGAGAAGCTAATCTCAAAGCAGGCTTCGCCCAAAGCAACTTCCAGCTGTTCAGCAGCCTGTATCAGATGCAGCTTGATACGGTCGAGTACCGCGTTTTGGCAGGCCCAGTGCGGCGTAAGGTGCTTCAGTACGGCTCCCTAGCGCGTGCCCTGCCGCATATGGCACGCCTGCGCTTCGGCAAAGCCTAGGCCCGATGCGACTAGCCTGAAGACAGGTCTCTAAGGCTTTAGAAGCGATAACAAACCCTAGAAGCCTGTTTTTCGTGAGCAAGTATGCTATACTGAATGTGCTAAACTTTTCCATTAAAGCTCACCTAGGGAAGGATAAGAGCATGAGCTTTTCCGAGCGATTCGGTGCATTTAAGAATAAATTCGATAAAACCCCATATGATGCCCAAGATCGTGTCCCTCCGGGCCAATACGTAACAGCGAAGTTTCCTGTTCTACACTATGGCAACGTGCCCGAGTATAGCGATCTGAGCACGTGGGATTTGCGCGTCTGGGGCGAGATCGAAGAACCCAAAACCTTCTCCTTTGAGGAATTCCGCGCCCTGCCGACCGTCACGATCACGACTGATATTCACTGTGTAACGCGCTGGTCGAAGCTGGATACGGTTTGGGAAGGCGTCGCTTTCAAAGAGTTTCTCAAGCATATTCCGGCCCTGAAGCCAAGCGCTAAATTTGTTGTCTTTCACTGCGAGCAGGGCTACACCGCCAATGTTCCGCTCGAAGTGTTGATGGATGACAATGTATTGTTGGCCTATAAATTTGATGGCCAAGAGCTTGACCCAGAACACGGTTATCCCTTGCGCTCGTTGGTGCCCAAAAAGTACTTCTGGAAGAGCGCTAAGTGGCTACGTGGCATCGAATTCTTGGCTCAAGATCGGCTCGGCTTTTGGGAGCGTTACGGCTACAATAACCACGCTGATCCGTGGCAGGAAGAGCGCTACGCTGATTAAGCCGCATGCCGATGCTAGAGCTTGTTATACCAAATCCGCTTGATTACTACAGTACTCTGGCGGTTTGCTCTCTTCCCCAAAGAGGGCTGCTAGCGCGTCCGCCTACGGCTACCAACAGCTCGTCCGTAAGCATGGTGTTGTAGCAGTGTGCCGCGAGACCGCCCCAACGATTCAAGCGGATTCCCTATGACAATAGAAAACGAGGAATTGGCGCTCGCCAACTCCTCGTTTTCGCTACCTGGCCTTGGGTTTAGGAAGAGGCCGAAAAACCATTCGCCGTTCGTCGGTTGCGTTGCCAAATCGCTAGACGACGACGTTGACGCGAGGCCTCTTGTTGGACACGTAGGGCTATGCGGCCCCAATAGGCCAGCCAAGGTTGCGGTCGTTCGGCCCACCAACGCACAAGCAATTTATAGTGAACACTTGCCCAACGGACCAGCCAGGTGCGCCGTCCTACCAGCGCGATACCGAGCATGATCATAGGGATGCCGGGCAGCACAGGCAGCACACAGCCCGCGATCCCGCCGATCAATAGAACCCAGCCTAAGATCGGGCGAGCTACAGCCCAGATCATCTGAAGTACGTTACGCTTTTCTGGTTGTTGCTGTTGGTCTAATGCTTGTTGTTCCATCTGGTTCGTCTCTCTGTGAAGCTTGCTTGTGTGTTTATCAGACTGATTATAGCTAGAAAAGGTTGCAATTCCGCTTGCTTCTCAGCAAACGCTCATCTTCTGCTCGGTTTGCTCGCTGCTGGCGAAGATCTGTTTAGGAGCACAATGACAAGTTCCACTCTGCCGAAGGCCAGTTGTGAGATAGGAAATGCGTTTCTGCCGAAGGCCAGTTGCGAGATAGGAAATGCGTTTTGCTTCGTCTTGGAGCCGCCTTTCGGTACAGCGGCTACCAGACCTCGGGTGACGGGCGGGATGTTGGTAGCCGTAGGCGGACGCGGTTAAGCTCTTCTTGGGGGCGAGACCTAGCCGCCAGAGTGGAGAAAGAAACAAGCGGATTTGCAATGAAACGCCCGATGTGTGTCGTTGTTTGTGTGCGTCTGCATGCATCGAGGAAAGTTCGTCGTATAATAGCCCTGTCTCAACGCATATCAGAGAGGATAGCGTTATCACGACTCATAACGAGCACTCCTCTCTGATCTCTGTTGCTGTAACGAGCGGATGTCGCTCGTAGATAGTGCCCGAAAGGTAATGCACTTATGAGTCAAGCTCCAACCCTCAACCTTCCGGCGGGCGTCGAGATCCTTGCGCCTGTTTCCGCCGAATACGCTGAGATCCTAACCCCCGAAGCGCTGAGTTTCGTAGCAACCCTTCAACGCACCTTCGGTCCGCGTCGCGCTGAACTCTTGGCTCGCCGAGCCGAACGCCAGGCCCAGATCGATGCTGGTGTTATGCCCGACTTCCTGCCCGAGACCGCCGATATTCGCGCTGGCGACTGGACGATTGGCAATATCCCCGACGACCTGCTCGATCGCCGCACCGAGATCACTGGCCCGGTTGATCGCAAGATGATCATCAATGCGCTCAACTCTGGCGCTAAGGTCTTTATGGCCGACTTCGAAGATGCTAACTCGCCCAATTGGAACAACGCCATTCAGGGCCAGATCAACCTGCGCGATGCTATTCGCCGTACGATCGACTACACCAGCCCCGAAGGCAAGGCTTATGCTCTCAAGGACAAAGTAGCGACCTTGATGGTTCGCCCGCGCGGCTGGCACCTGCCCGAAAAGCACGTGCTCGTCGATGGCGAGCCGATCTCGGGCGGTCTGTTCGACTTCGGCCTCTACTTCTTCCACAACGCTCGCGAGCTGATCGCGCGCGGTAGCGGCCCTTACTTCTATCTGCCCAAGCTGGAGAGCCACCTCGAAGCGCGCCTTTGGAACGATGTCTTCGTGCTGGCCCAAGATACGCTCGGCATTCCGCGCGGCACGATCAAAGCCACCGTGCTGATCGAGACTATTCTGGCCGCTTTCGAGATGGACGAGATCCTCTACGAGCTGCGCGAGCACTCGGCTGGCCTGAACTGCGGTCGCTGGGACTATATCTTCAGCTGCATCAAGAAGTTCCGCAGCAACCCCGACTTTATCTTGGCCGATCGCGCGCTGGTCACCATGACCACCCACTTTATGCGCTCTTACTCGCTGCTCTGTATCAAGACCTGCCACCGCCGCAACGCCCACGCCATGGGCGGTATGGCCGCTCAGATCCCGATCAAGAACGATCCGGCGGCCAACGAGGCAGCTTTGGCCAAGGTTTTGGCCGACAAAGAGCGCGAAGCCAACGATGGCCACGACGGCACTTGGGTCGCTCACCCGGGCTTGGTGAACGTCGCTCTGGAAGCCTTCAACAAGGTGATGCCGACCCCCAACCAGATCCATCGCAAGCGCGAAGATGTCAATGTAACCGCCAAGGATCTCTTGGCATTCGGCCCCGAAAGCCCGATCACCGAGGCTGGTCTGCGCCTCAATATCTCGGTGGGCGTGCAGTACCTTGGCGCTTGGCTGGCGGGTAGCGGTGCGGTGCCGATCTTCAACCTGATGGAAGACGCTGCCACCGCCGAGATCTCGCGCTCGCAGATCTGGCAGTGGATTCGCAGCCCCAAGGGCATTCTGGATGATGGCCGCAAGGTGACCGTCGAGCTCTTCCGAGAGCTGATGGCCGATGAAATGAATAAGCTCAAGGCCCAGATGGGCGAGCAGCGCTTCGTCGATGGCAAGTATCAGCTGGCGAGCGAACTGTTCGACAAGATCACCACCAGCGATACCTTTGTGGAATTCTTGACCCTGCCGGGTTACGAATATCTCTAGGCTTCGTCTAGCCCTCAGACCTGTCAGATCACCCTGGCAGGTCTTTTTTTATTCACCGCACGAGGAACAGAACACAATAATTCACCACNCGAGGCACAGAGGCACTGAGTCTTTTAGAGAGCAGCATCGAGCCGTAGCCTGAGCCTGTCGAAGGGTACGGCTTCTTTGGTGAACGCAGCCAGTCTCCCCTCTCCTGCTTGCGGGAGAGGGGCCGGGGGAGAGGGCCTCTATGAATTCACCACACGAGGCACAGAACACAATAATTCACCACACGAGGCACAGAACACAATAATTCACCACACGAGGCACAGAGGCACTGAGTCTTTTAGAGAGCAGCATCGAGCCGTAGCCTGAGCCTGTCGAAGGGTACGGCTTCTTTGGTGAACGCAGCCAGTCTCCCCTCTCCTGCTTGC